>Ga0180732_1000028_pt1 | contig 170419 bp, 157 predicted proteins | sample KR11_01MetaG_FD_148674 | JGI IMG/M metagenome (GOLD analysis project Ga0180732, IMG submission 148674) | Groundwater microbial communities from the Olkiluoto Island deep subsurface site, Finland - KR11_0.1 MetaG | ecosystem: Environmental > Aquatic > Deep subsurface > Groundwater | place... | reverse complement strand
GCATATGAGCACGATGCATGGCAGGTCATGCATATGAGCACGATGCATGGCAGGTCATGCATATGAGCACGATGCATGGCAGGTCATGCATATGAGCACGATGCATGGCAGGTCATGCATATGAGCACGATGCATGGCAGGTCATGCATATGAGCATGGCGGCCTACCACGTTTTTACTGCTTATACCGATTCATCTCAGCCCCTCAGGGCTGGGCTTTCTCGGCATTTATGCAGTAATCCCTCGGATATCTTCCGGTCTCCGCTTTGATTATCTCGTTAATGACAGAATTACACTTCAGGTACAATTCCGTCAACGCATCAAAATCCGTTCTCACCATGAAGTACGAATATGCCCCGTTCTTATAAGCTTATGTTCAGGAAACTAGCGCCTCGCACGCCATCCCCAGCGCCGCCTCAACGCTCCGGGCCTTTATCTCCTGCCTGGTGCCCTTGAATGTGAACGTCTTTACCTGTTCCCCGTCCTCGGTGGCAACAGCGATGAAAACGGTTCCGATGGGCTTTGCCTCCGAACCTCCGCTCGGTCCGGCGATGCCGGATATGGCAATGGAAAAATCGCATCCGAAATTGTTCATGGCCCCGATTGCCATGGCAACGGTTGTTCGGTCGCTCACCGAGCCGTTCTTTACCATGGTCTCTGTGGGCACACCCAGTATCTCTGTCTTTGTGGAATTGGAATATGCGATTATGCCGCCCAGGAAGTATAACGACGAACCGGGAACATCGGTAATGGTGCTGGCCAACAGCCCGCCGGTGCAGGACTCGGCCACTGCCACGGTCCAGCATTTCGATGAGAGAAGGGTTCCGAGCCGTTCCGCGCTGTTCATCCGATACCGCCTGCCAGGTCTCTCAGGCGCTTCTCGCCCCCGATAAGGTCGATGACATGTTCTGTGCCATCAGGAACAAGAATGCGCCAGTCTCCGCAGGATATCAATAGCTCCCGGACTTTCTTCCCGGAATAACGGTCACGGTCGTAGAGTTTCGTTCGCCGGACCTCGGTTCCGGCCTCGGAGAATAATCTTGCTGTAAGCTCGTTATTTGTGAATATCATCTCGAAAGGCGGCACCAGTGAGCGCACATGAGCCACCCAGATGGAATAGCGATTGATGTCCACTATAGGTATAAGATAATAATTATCGATGCCCTCGGCATCCAGGGTTTCGGATATCATGAGATGGCGCTCGCCTGCGGTGAAGGGGTCCTCCAGGGTGTGGCTCTCCTGGGCGCTGCCGATTGCGATTACCAGCTTGTCCACCTGGGTTGCTATCTCGCGAACGACTTCCAGATGGCCCTCATGGAATGGCTGGAACCTCCCGAGGAAAAGGCCGGCGGTCATCAGACATCGCCCTCCTCGTCCACGAAATCGTGGATGTGCTTGCAGTTGACGGTAAGGTAATAACGGCAATGTTCGCATCTGGCGTCATCAAAAGTGCGATCAAATTTGGTATTGAAGACATAGCATTCCCTGTTTATGAACTGGTCTTCTTCCTCGGAGAATCCATCGAACATGAACCCACTCATAGTATCACCATTTAAACAGGAATGATTTCCGATGCCTGGACCGGGCGCACAACAGGGGCGCTCCTGGGTACTGCGACGGCGAGCTTCTTCAGCAGGCTCTCTTTCTTCTTGCCCACGAAGGCATGTTCCAGAACGTCGCGGAGCGTATCGACAGGGATGATCTCTATCTTGCCGATGTATTTATCATCCAGTAGGACATCCTTCATGTTGGCTCTCGGTATCAGGACTTTCTTGAGGCCCATTTCAGCTGCGCCCTCAATCTTGGCAGTGACGCCGCCCACCGGAAGGACCTTGCCGCGGACGCTCAGGGAACCGGTCATTGCCAGGCTCTGGTCCACCTCTATGCCCTCCAGGGCAGAGAAAACCGCAGTTGCGACCGATATTGATGCGGAATCACCCTCGATGCCGGACTTGCTTTCCACAAACTGGACGTGAACATCGTGATTGCTGATGTCCTCTCCGGTCATTTTCTTGATGATGGCCGATACATTCTGCACGGCCTCCTTGGCGATATCTCCCAGCCTGCCGGTGGCGATTATGACGCCGCCGTTTTTGTGCTGGGCCGGGGTAACTTCCGCAGCTATGGGCAGTACCATGCCGGAATATTCGGAAAGCGAGCCGTCGCCCTGGAATACGGCAAGTCCGTTAACCAGGCCAATTGCAGTTCCTTCGGTGAGTAAAGTGGCATAATCCTTGTTTGCCTCGACCATGCGGTCGGCTATCTGCTGCTCAAGGGAACGTGCGACTCTCTTGGCTTGGATGACCTCCAGCTTGGTGACAAATGGAAGATTGTTCTCCTTGGCGATATCGCCGGAGACCCTAATCAGACCGCCCAGCTCCCTGAGCCGGAGTGTGAGGTGGCCTCTCCTGCCGGAGCGCCTCTGGGACTCACGGATGATCTCAGCGACCGCTTCCTTCGTGAAATGTGGAATCTTCTTGTCCTTCACGACTTCCTGGGCAACGAATCTAATCATTTTCTTGCGATTTTCATCAGTATCAGGCATCACGGTCTTCATGTATGTTTCATATCCGTAACCGCGTATCCTGGACCTCAGGGCCGGGTGCATACCGCCATGCTGTATTCCGTTCTCATCCCTGGCGCCGTAGATGGAATCGAGATTACCTGCCGCCACCAGAACGAAGCTGCATGGGACCGGCTGACTCTTCACCATTGCCCCGGAACTCCTCTCGCTCTGGCCGACGATAGGAAACTTGCCCTCCTGGAGTGCAGTGAGAAGGCTCTGCTGGCTCTCCATCTTGAGCATGTTAATCTCATCGACGAACAGGACACCTCTGTGTGCCTTGTGAATTGCCCCGACCTCCACACGGTCATGCTGGGGTGTCTCCAAACCGCCGCTCTGGAACGGATCATGCTTCACATCACCCAGGAGTGCTCCTGCATGGGCGCCGGTGGCGTCAATGAACGGAGGATTCTCCTGCGGTTGATGGGACATGAGCAATTTGGGTATCTGGCCGACTTCCTGACGCTGGGAACCGGGCATCCTGGTGGCCATGTATATGAACACCGCTGCGAGAATACCGAAGAATATCCACATGGGGTTGTGAGCCGGATCTATGACGAACATGATTATTGCAAATCCCACTATAAGAAAAATAATCGTGAACATTGTTTGGAACTTCTGGTTCTGCCTCTGCATCACCTCGGCCTTCTGGGCATGGACTATCTCCTTGCCCTTGCCTGCCGGAACAATCTTGATGATGGGCTCGTTGGGGTCCTCAGGATTCGGGTAGGCGATTACGTCCTCAAGTTCGCCCCTGGGCAGGTAATCCACCATGGAATTGGCCAACATTGATTTGCCGGTTCCGGGCTCGCCGATGAGAAGAACATGGCGCTTCTGCTCCGCGGCCTTCTTGATTACATAGACCGCATCCTCCTGGCCGATGACCTGGTCTGCGAGTTTTGGCGGTATTTTAACCTGATCGGTAGTGTCGAATTTGAGGCTCTTAATCCACTCGTCCGGTGGAAGCTTGCAGATGTCTTTTTCCATTTCTCCAGGCTCCTTGTTTCGCTGTATGGTTGAATATAATATCCACTCGCATATAAAGCCTTCGCACGAAAAATCAAAAGTTGAAGGAATATGGGTGCTGTATGGGAAGTGGTCGGCCTTCAGAAGTTATAATCCTGCAAGAACTGGTTTGATTGGATGACTGGCTGTTTTGATATGTTCCTGTATCAGCTATATCAAAATACCATGATTTATTACCAGAATTATCCGAGATAACAAAGGAATAATTGGGGATACGGACCACTTACCGTTGTAAGAGGTTTCACATCAGTGACCTCTTACGAAACACAGATAGATTTATAAACGACCGACAGGATATATCGTCCTGGTGAGGTGAATGGCTAAGGTAAGTTTCCCGAAGAAGGATATCGCCGATTTCTGCAAGCGACATCACATTCGCAAGCTGGCGCTTTTCGGTTCCGCACTGCGCCCGGATTTCGAACCGGAGAGCGACGTGGATGTGTTGGTGGAATTCGAACCAGGCCGTACGCCCGGTTACTTCAGGATATTCGACATGGAAGAGGAACTTTCCCGCATGGTAGGCGGCCGAAAGGTGGACCTGCGCACGCCCAAGGATCTGAGCCGACATTTCAGGGACCAGATACTGGCAAGCGCGGTGGTGCAGTATGCAGCGTGACGATTCCATTCTGATAAAACATGCGGCCTTCTGTAAGAGTTCAGTTTTCTGAAATTTTAGATTTTAGATTTTAGATATTTGCAGGAATATGCAACGCTGTCAATCCGTCGTAAATCTACAATCGTCAATCTAAAATCTACAATCGTTATTGCTTCATTTCGCTGAATACTTACCAGTTAAGATAACATTATATATCCTCTTTCATTTAATATTTGACAGGGTGAACATATCATGCAGAGAAGAATTATACTGATAGGGTGCGGAGTGGTGGGCCAGGGTTTCCTCGAAATCTTGGTTAAGAAAAAGGAATTGCTGGAAGAAAAATTCGATTTTGAGCCCGTACTGGTGGGCGTTGCTGACATGATGAAAGGCTCCATACTTGTGCCTGAAGGTATCGACATACCGGCCTTCCTGGAACATCTCAAGGCCACTGGCACGGTTCACGATTTTCCTGCGGAGGATGCAATCGTGGGGCTGAATTCGCTGGATCTCATCAAGGAAGCCGATGCGGAAATAATGGTGGAAGTGACTTACACAGACATCAAGACCGGGGAACCGGCAACCAGCCACATAAAATCGGCATTCGATAACGGCATGTGTGTCACCACAACCAACAAAGGGCCCCTAACCCTTCACTTCAAGGAACTCACCGAACTCGCCAGAAAGAAGAATGTCCTGCTCAGATACGAGGGCGTGGTCATGTCGGGAACTCCAATTTTCAACCTGCTGGAGTACTGCCTGGCTGTTAACGGCATCCGGGAGATAAAGGGAATTCTCAACGGCACCACCAATTTCATGCTCACCAAGATGGAAGACGAAAATATGTCTTACGAAGACGCACTGGCACTGGCCCAGAAACTTGGGTATGCCGAGGCGAACCCCACGGCGGATGTTGAGGGATTCGACGCCCTGGCGAAGGTCGTTATCCTTTCCAATGTGGTCCTCGGCGGCCATATCACCCCGGATGATGCGGAACGGGTGGGAATCTCGGGCATAACCATCGAGGACATACAGAAGGCAAAGGCGGAAGGAATGCGATACAAACTGATAGGTTCCACAAGGATGGAGAACGGCAATATTGTCGCATCAGTTAAACCTGTCAAGCTGCCACTGAGCGACCCACTGGCCGGTGTCAGCGGGGCGGCGAACGCACTCACCTTCAGCACCGACCTTTCCGGCGACGTGACAATCCAGGGCCCCGGGGCGGGCAAGCTGGAGACCGGATTTGCAATTATGATTGACGTTCTGAACATGCACAGGGAGATGTGAATCAGGTGAATGGCGGGTATCATGGAAAATTTCTGGCCATCGACCTAACCTCCGGAAAGACCAAAGAGGGAGAAACGGATGCAGATATCCTCGAAAATTTCATGGGGGGAAAGGGCCTGGGACTGGCCCTACTTTGTAAGCTTGATACATCTGAGGATGCTTTCGAACCAGAAAACCCTATGATATTTCTTACAGGCCCGCTTACCGGGACATCAATTACGACATCCAACAGGTCCTGCCTGGTCACCAGGTCGCCGCTGACTGGCGGATTTCTGGACTCGCATGCTGGGGGCCGTTCAGGAACTGCGATAAAGGGAACAGGCCTGGATTATTTTGTTATAAAGGGAAAATCCAACTCCCCAGTTTACCTCAGAATAACTCCTGAGGGCGCGGAAATTCATGATGCTGGCAATCTTTGGGGCATGGGATGCTTCGAAACCGAGAAAATGCTCAAGGAATTGCACCCGAAGTGTACGGTGGCCTCGATAGGGCCAGCTGGCGAGAACCTGGTTAGATATGCCTGCATTTCAACCGAGCTGTTCAGACAGTACGGAAGGGGCGGTGCCGGCGCAGTAATGGGCTCCAAGAATCTGAAGGCCGTTGTACTGGAAGGGAATGAAAAAGTGAAGTATCATGACCATCAAAAGTTCAGAGAGCTCTCCACCCAGATGACTAAAGACATTGTCGCGCACCCGGTCAGGGAAAAGCGAATAACCAAGGGAACCACAATGTGGGTGAGGGTGGGGCAGGAGGTGGGCAATTTCCTGCCAACCAGCAACTGGCGGAAAGGCCAATTTGACAAGTACGAGTCCATTTCCTCGGAGAAATACATCAATGACCTGGGTTGGAAATCAAAAGGCTGCTACAATTGTGTCATTCAGTGCTCCAAGGTCGCCAAGTGGGACGGCAGGGAGATGGAAGGACCGGAATACGAAACAGCAGCATACCTGGGCTCGAACTGCGAACTGGGAGACCCGGAGGCGCTACTTGAGGCAAACTGGCTCTGCGACGACCTGGGCCTGGACACCATCTCGGCAGGCGGCAATATATCTTTCGCAATGGAGGCCGCGGAGAAAGGCCTGCTGTCCACAGAAGACAATGCCTGGATTAAATTCGGTTCAGGGGACGCTATCCACAGGCTTATCAAAAACATTGCACACAGGCAGGGCATTGGTGACATACTGGCCGAGGGAACCAGGCTGGCTTCGAGAAGCATCGGACAGGGCAGCGAATACTTCGCGATACAGATTGCCGGAATGGAGCTATCCGGTGTAAATCCCCTGGGCTGTTACTCGCATGCCCTGGGCCTGACCACATCCGACTTCGCGAGCCACACAAGGGTCTGGACAGCCACTGATGAAATGATGGGAAACCTCACTTTCGATATGCTGCCATCGTATGTGGCCAGCAACCAGGATGACGGAAACGTGAAGAACTGCATAATCCTGTGCGATTTCTTCATGTATGGCCATGAGAGGATTGCGCCGATGATTGAAGCAGCAACTGGCATGGAAACCACGAAAGAGGGCATGATGCTTGTCGGCGAGAGGATACACAACCTTGCCAGGCTGTACAACCTGCGCACCGGCCGGACCCATGCTGATGACATTCTACCTGCCAGGTTCCACGAGGAAGAAAGCTGCGCCGGCCTCATGAAAGGCAAGAAAATTCCGCGAGAGATGTTCGAGGGCCATGTCCAGGATTATTTCAAGCATCGGGGCTGGGACAAGGATGGAAGACCGACAATCGCCACGCTGGAGAGGTTGGGGATTGCTGGGTATTTGTGATTTTATCGGCATCCGAAGCCTGAGGGCATTCGGAACAGTGGTTGGGCGGTTGGCCGGTGCCGGAGCCTTTTATCGATATCCAAAGCCTGTGGGCATTTGGAGAAGATGCGGGGTGTTGGGGTGAGTATCCGGGTTGAGTGCCGGTTTAAGCTAACCCCGCCCTCCGATATCATGAGCAGCGATTCAGACGGGGTATGAACGGGTTGACCGGTGCCAGTATGCGATCTTTGGCAATCCGGGTGTGGCAATGAAATTTATGGTATGGCCCTATTTCAAGCGATATTGGCCTGACCACCCCCCTGCCTCGGCTAAAGGCTAGGTTTCCTGGCTACCCGACAATTTCCACTACCAATTCCTTTTTAGAATTGATTCCCCAATTGGCTATTGTCCCTTCCTGCAGTTCCGCATACTTGACCAATTTGGAGGGTATGGTCATGGTAAGGCTCTTTCCGACCTTCCGTATCTTGACTGAGAGTTCCTTGTTCTTTATCGCCATGGCTATTATCATGGCCTTTTCGGCGTCCAGGGGATGAAGAATCTCTTCTCCGCACTTCACGCATTTCCAGCCCCGGACCGGAATGCCTTTCCATTCGGTTGTGATTTTCTCGGTCGCGCCGCCGCAGGGGCATTGAACCTTTATCTTGTCCATCGGATCTATTTTTTTTGGCATTTATGTCACCTCCTTTTCAGTTGTTGAAGTTTCTTTTTCGATGCTGTGAACGTTCCCACATGCGTCAGAACCAGATGCTCGCCGGTATCCACTACAACCACCTTGATTATGCGTTTTCCTCTCTGGACGCAGCGTTCGAACGTATTTTTCTTGCGCTTGCTTCGTGAACAGTCGAACCCTTCTTCAAGGATTTCTGGGATGTCATCCATGCGTAAATCGTAGTCGAACATCTCATCCTGTGCTGATTTGGATGGTAGTATTGGTTTTCCTTGCCATGTGGGAAGCAATGTATGTCACCGATATATATCATAGAGATATACCTATATGAAGTTTTCGCCGATGTCAATTCCCTGAAAAGCCCTAGCTCAGCAATCGGGAGATACTGGCCCGCATCGAGAAAGCCTACAAGGAGGGAAAGATGTCAGAGGAACAGTATCTAAGGAATGTGGAGAAGTTCTCGAAGGGGTGATTGTTTATTTTGCCCTCACCCGGTCAGCACCCTTATCTCCCCGCTGCCTTCGACCCTGACGGTAACCACTTCCCCGTCCTTCAGCTCAAGAGCATCGGCGATTCTCTTGGGTATTCGCAGAATCAGATTGCTCCTGACCCTGCCGAGCTTCACTCGAAACTGTTCCTTCTGGATCTGGTTGAGGAGCAGTATCCTCTGTGCCTGCTCCGGCTCGAAATACTCCTCGCCGCATTTGCACTTCCATCCATCGATGCGTTTTCCCTGGAAACTGAGTTTCATGGGTTTGGCCGTCTTGCCGCATGCAACGCATTTCATTCCGCCCATATGTTCACGACATATGTTATAAACAACTGATATATATGTATGTTTGTTTGGGCTGTACCCCGAAGATACCGCCAGAACCTATACCCGATCATCCGGAACATCCAGGACCAGCAACGCCATGATGAGGCATGGTAGGGGGGCTTTGGGCGGTAGGCTGGTGCCGGAGCCCTGGAGCCGGGTTGAGCGCCGGTTTAAGCTAACCCCGCAAGTTTTTCTTTTTGAGAGATTTTTCTCCGCTGGCTGACCTTTCGCAAAAAGAAAAATTTGGAAAGAGAAAAACTCCAGGTCAGCCTGCTCGAAAAATCTATGTGGTTGGCTGGGTGCCATAGTGTGTAATATTTTACAGGCGAGGCTTTAAAAGAATGATTACGGGAATCGTGTCACACGACATCGAATTCAGAAAATTCGATGGCGAATACCCCGCCCTCCAGACATCATGAGAAGCGATTCAGACGGGGCATGAACGGGGAAGCTGGAACCAGCCGCTGGACCGGGTTGGCAGATGTTGGGGTGAAGGTTGGGGTTGGGTGATTGGCTGGTGCCGTGGTTAAAGGGTGCTAATCATTCCCACGTCAGCACGAACTCGCAATAATCCGAGCCCTCCGTGTTGCAGGCATTGACCTCGACCTTGCCGTGAAGGCCGCACAGCTCCATCATGCCGGTGAGACTTCCTTTGAAGTACTGGCACTTCTCCGGTGCGGGGGGAAAACCCAGGTAGCGGATGACCATCTTATTGGCAGAGGATTCCACCAATTCCACGCCGCCGAAATCATAGACATTGCTCCAGCTCTTTATGGCACCTTCGATGAACTCATTGATATCTGGATTTCTTGCGAGATAGCTCAGGTGCCCCAGGTTGCGGATGTTCCATACCCCGATCTCGTATATTTTCGATAAATCGCCGTTACCGCATATCCTGTCGGCAGCGTTGAGCAATTTCATGTAGAGTTCATAATCATACCAGTCCTTCTCGACGAACGTGGTTTCGTCAGCCTTGGCGCAGTCCGGAATATTCTTTATTTCATCCTGGAACCTCCTGAGCCCCAGTATGCCGCGCTTCCACTTGACGAACCTGAAAACGTTAGCCAGATGAATACCTTTAACATGATGTACTTCGGTCATGGAATCACTTCGCCGCTTCTTTTCTTGATACGCCCTGTTCTCTGTTGAACAGTTCGTTCTCCTTCTGGATGAGCAGCAGTTCCACTTCATCCACCTCTCTCTTCCTCAGGAGGGTCTGGTCCTCGAGGGACTTTATCTCCATCAGGCGCGCCTTCAGCTTCACCTTGCGGTCCTCGAAATCCCTCTCCGCGGTGCGGACGGCTCCTTCCTTGCTGCTGAGCTCGTTGCTCTTGACAGCGAGGTCGGCCTCCTTGGCCTCAAGACGCTTCTTCCATGCATCCTGGCGCTCTTCCCTTTCAAGTAAATCTGATTCATGGGTCTGGAGTTCCTCGCCCTTTGCCTCCAGTTGCAGAGATTTTTCCTCCACTGCTCTGTTCAGCTCGGTGTTCTTCTCCACACCTACTATGAGCTTTTCTTCCCTGGCGACAATCTGTTCCTGGAGCGAGTTCAACTCCCTTGACCTTCCTTCCAGTTCCCTGTTGCGGGCATCGAGTTCTCTTCTCTTATCGTCAAGTTCCGCATCCCTCTTCCTCTGGGCCATGCGCTTATCGTTGAGCTCTTCCTCTGCTGAATCCAGTTCCTCGGAGCGGGTGGATATCTTCCTGTCGAACTCACGCATCTCCAGCCATTTCTCCCTGGTTTCGCTCTCCCTGGAAACGATATCCTTCTCCTTCTTCTCCAGTATGGAAATGCGCTCCAGAAATTCGGCTTCCCTGGCATCCAGTGTTTCCATCTTGGCGGCAATTGTCTCTTCCCTCTGGGAGATTTCAGAGTTTCTCTGATCCATGGCCTCGGTCTTCCTGGCCATTTCCGCACCGATATGCTGCAACTCCGCCTCCCTCTGGGCGATTGCCTGCTCCTTGGCACTCAGGTCCTTCTTCTTGGTTTGGAGTATCTGCAATTCTGTTTGAATTTCAAAATTCGTCTCCTGGAGTTTGGCCTCTCTGGCCTCCAGTTCGGCGTTTCTGCCAGCAAGGTTCTCAGCCTGGCTCTGCTCCTGAGCCCTGAGGCTCTCCTCCCACTCCTCCAGCTGCTTTTTCTTGTCGCCGAATATCTTCCTGGAGGCAACGAAACCCACCTTCTTCTCCTGTTCCGGTTCCGGTCTTACGGGTTCAGGCATCTCCTCAGGTTCTTCCTCCACAAGTTCCTCGAGTGCGAGAAGTTCGATTGGCAGAATTTCTTCCATCTCCCTCTCCACCTCGGCATCCGGCTCCACAGTCATATCCACAATTTCGGTACCCTGGCTGATGTCCTGAATACTTATGTCATCCTGAAATTCCGGCATTGGTTCCTGAACCGGCTCATCTTCCGATACCAGAACCTCCGGTGCAGGGGCGTTTTCCCCCAGAGGTGCGTCACAAATCTCGCAGACGGTTGAATCGAACTTGTTGAACATGCCACAATTGGAGCACTCAATAGTGCCTTGTTGGGGCTCTGCATCTGAAAAGATTTCCGGTGCAGATTCTTCGGGCACACTGACCGGTTCCGGCTCACGCTGGTTCTTGCGTCTTGAGAACAGGCCTGGTTTTTTTGATTTCGCCAGAGAACCTGTTAAGCCAATACCGTCGCCAAGGCCAGTTTCGGATTCTTTCTTTTTCTTCTTCCTGAACAGAGCCATTATCTTCCTACCCCTCGCACACCACTGCCTATAATAGCACAGACAATATATGACTGTGCAAATATATAGTTTTAGGTAGCGTTTAAGATTTCAGTTTTCTGATATTTTAGTGATAAAGGCCGAGAACCCCCCGGTTTTTAAGCCGGGGATGAGAGGCCATTTACACGAATATAAACAAAAAAATAGACCGCCATGCGCCGTACACACATCATCACATGAAATCAAAGCTAATTAGCTTTGATAAATTAGGTGCATGGCCCCTGGGTAAACTTCCAGCCCTGGCAACAAACGCCAGCTCCTTTAGGGGCTGGTAGTTTACATTGATGCTTCCAGTATGCTGTTTTATCAATCTTTTTTAGTGAATAGTGAAAAATGAAAAACTGAGTATTTTTGTCCTTGAGAGCCGATTCTTTCACCATTTACCTCCCAACGTCACTTTTCACTATTCACTTTACACTTTTCACGATTCGCTTCGACCAATCAATCCGTCGTAAATCTAAAATCTACAATCGAAAATCTAAAATCTACAATCGTTATCGTTTCGCTGAATACTTATGGTAGCTTTTGTATCAATAATATTAATGTGAATGAGTTCAACTGCGAAGCGTCCTCGACATGGCGAATTCCTTGTTCCTCAGGGCGACTGGGTGGTAGGGATTGATACGCAGAACTTCTTCGTAACACTGAATGGCTTCGTCGAACTTTCCCTGGGATTGCAGCGCCGCGGCCTTGTTCAGCCACACACCCACGTCGTAGGGGTCTATCTTGAGCGCGCGATTGTAAGCATCCAGGGCAGCATCGTTCATGCCCATGACGCGGTATGTGACGCCCATGTTGGACCAGATGCCTGAGTCACCCGGATTGATGTTGAGGGCTTTCTTGTAGCATTCCAGCGCTTCATCGGTGCGACCCAGGGTGCGCAGGGCTATGCCCTTGTTGGAGAGGAGATCCGGATCATTCGGATTGTATGTCATAGCTTTATCATAACAATAAAGGGCTTCCCCCAGCAGTCCGAGCCTGTGAAGTGAAACGCCCTTGTTGAACCATGCCCAGGAATCGTTCGGATTCTGTTCCAGGGCCTTGTCAAAGCACTCGATGGCCTGCTCGCTCTTTCCCATCTTCTCCAGGGCAACGCCACGGTTGAACCAGGAATCATCCGGCGGCCGGTTCTCGAAATTGTAGGCAAGCGGTGCCTGTTTGACCGGTATCTGGGGCGCTTCGTCCTCCGGCGGTTTCACCCTGAGTTTTCCGGAGACCTTTGCCTCCCTCCTGGGTATGGGCTTTTCCTCGGAGACCAGTGCCGGTTTGTGCGTCTCGGCAGAGAACTGGTATCCGCAGATGTCGCATGCGTCAATGTTGGTATGCCACATGGCGCCACATTCCGGGCACTCGACCTTGTTGCCTGTGAGAATGTAATTTCTAACGTCTTTCACTTGATCGAACTTCTTACTCAGGGCACTGGATATTTCGGTTGTGACGGAATCTGGGTTCAGCGGAACCATGAGCGTACAGTTCGCCTTGTTTGTACAGGCATCGAGTTTCGCCAGGAATTTCTCCACCTCCTTGTAACCGTTTTCCAAGATGATGTACCCCAAGTCGTCAATGAGAATGACGCATTCAGCATTTTCCTCGGTGAAGGCCTTGACCCGCGACCATATCTTCGTGTTCAGGAGCTTGGGGTCCAGCGCATTCTCCACGCCCTCCATGTCCGTTATCCAGATGATATCGGCATTCTTGAGGCCGTACTCCTTGTGCAATTTTCTCGGCAATGTGGTGGTGATGCAAAGTCCCTGGACGCCGCTCTTCAGAAATTCGGCGAACAGTTCGTAAGTGAAATTCGTCCTGGCCTCGTAAATCAGGTGATTCAGTCCTTTTTCCAGCATATCTCTCCCCCCTACATACTCCTCGACTCAAGTTCCTTGACGGCAATCTCCCTGTTCCGTTGGGCCAGCTTTCTGCCGGGGTCAATGGCCAGGGCCTTGTCATAGCATTCAATAGCTTCCTTGAGAAGCCCCATGCTTCCAAGTACCACACCCTTGTTGCTCCAGACACCCGCATCCCTGGGGTTAATCTCGATGGCTTTATCGTAACACTCAATGGCTTCCTTAACCCTGCCGACGCTTCTGAGGGCGATACCCAGATTGCTCCACAGCGCCGAATCGCTCGGATTTATGCCCAGACCCTTGTAATAGGACTCGATGGCCTCCTCGGTGCGGCCCAGGCTGCGCAGGGCGATACCGCGATTACCCCAGATTTCCGAGTCGCTGGGGTTCACTTGAATAGCGTGGTCGTAACAGACCAGTGCTTCAGCAACACGGCCCAGCATCTGCAGGGCGACCGCCTTGTTGAAAAGTGATTGCTGGTGGGTCGGGTCAAGTTCCAGGGCCTCATCATAGGCCTTCAGAGCCTCATCGTACTGCCTGGCCCTTCCCGCGGCGATGGCCTTGTTGTATTTCTCCTGGACCATGCGCCTTTCCACATCGGTCAAACGCTTCTTGACACCTTTCTTCATGTGGGGTTCCAGGGCCTTGTTGATGTCCAGGGCCAGCGAGTCCAGGGCTTTTCTGGTCCCCCTGAGTGTGCTGACGTCCCCGTTGTAATCCTTGAAAACGGAGGAATACTGTTTCTCGATACCGATTATATTGTTCTTCAGGACCTTCTTGATATCGTTCATTATCTTGTGGATGTACTCCTCGGCCTTTCCGGAGAAAACTATGGCTTCAGAAATATACTGGCCGTCGGCAATGAGAATGATGTAGCCTTTCACGTCCATCCTGCTGAAATCGGAAACCTGGTCGCTGGCAAAGGAATTGCTTATGAAATCGAGTATGGCCTGAAACATGCCGCCGATGAGGTCCGGGTCGATGAGGTCCTGCTCGCGCCACGTTCTCCGCTGGATGAGGGTTCCGCTTCCTCTGTGAATGAGATAAATGTCCTCTATCTCCAGTTCCAGTTCTTCCTCGACTATATCGACCGGGGATTCCGGAGGTGCCTGGATGCGCAGGGCGCTGGGCGCGGGAACGGGCGGAGCCGATACCGCTGCGGAAACGGGTGCCGCCGCGGAGGCCTGGGGTTCGGGCTGCGGGGCCGGGCCGCAACCGAGTTCCTGGGGAGAGCCAATCTTGTCGAAATCCTTCTCCAGCATGGCCAGTGTTTCCCGGCTGAATGAATTCGGGTTTATGACGACGAGTATCGTGGCATCGTGCATGGACGCCATATCGTTTATGCGCTTGACGAATTTCCTCACCTTGTCGTAATCGTTCTCCAGAGAGAGATAAGCCATACCGTCAAGCAGGAAGACCGGCTCACCGCCGCCCTTGACGAATTTGGTTATGACCCTGGTAATCTCGAAATCAAGCCTTGTGGGACTGAGGGTTTCCTTGTCCCCGGTGGAATCGGAAAGCCAGTGAACATTGGCCTTGCCCATTCCGTACATCTTCTTCAGTTTCTGCGGATAAACTGTTGTTATGCACAGGCCCGGAGAATCATCGCTAATCATTTCGTTGAACAAATTGAACGATATGTCCGTTTTTTCCTCGTAGATAAGGTAATTGAAGCCCTTGTCTAGCACGCAACCGCCCCTCAATGCTGTTTCCAGCAATACATGATACAGCGAAGGCATTTTATATTTTCGCATCCAATAACCGAGTAATGCACCATAACGTTCAGAGGGCGCGGATTGGAAATTATTATAAACAGCCCGGTATTGCTGTGGTAGTATCGCACAAGCCAAATGCAGGGATAGCCAAGCCTGGTCAACGGCGCTAGATTCAGGGTCTAGTTCTTAGTGATTCACCGGTTCGAATCCGGTTCTCTGCATATTATTTTCTTATAACAATAACAAACTACCAGCAAGAACATTCCTTTCGCATATCATATTATATTCATTCATGCGAAAGGTATGCACACGCCTCAGCAACAATTTTATATCCCGCCCAGTTATTCCAGCATCATGCATCAGGGTGACTGAATGGAAGTGGAATGGAAGGTCGATTCCGCAGTTCACGATGAAGGATGGAAGCGCATAAACGCCATCACTGGAGAACTTTCTGCCGTTGTAAAGGATGTGCACACCATTCTCGACCTGGGCGGAGGCTCGGGCTGGTTCGGCATGCATCTCGCAAAGGAACACCCGGATGCGAGGGTCATATCCCTGGACATCGTACCCAGACCCGGAGAGAAAAGAGTAAACCACATCAAGGGAAGCGCCCTGGACATCCCGCTGAATAATGAGTCCGTTGACATAATCGGCGCCAACGCCATCCTGCACCATGTCCCGGATGAGCTGGACAAATGCGCAAGCGAGATTAACCGCGTCCTGAAGCCTGGGGGATATTTACTCACGCAGGAACCGCTCGCAGAGAACCCGCCAGCGCGCTTCACCAGGGGATTCGTGAAGACCAACATCCACGAGGAAGGAGAACGGCCCCTTTCGTATGAAAAGATGGAACAGGCCATCCTGAAGAGCGGCCTGAAGATAGAAAGGAAGGAATTCTTTTTCCTTACCTCGTACCTCATACCCCACATCATCCCGCTGGCACCCAAGGCCCTGAGAGGGATTCTGCGGTGGAAAGGCCTCTTCCTGGTCCGACTGGACAGGGCGTTGCTGGAGAAGCTGCCCGGGCTGAGCAGGTGGGCGGCGTATGTGAGCATCGTGGCGCGGAAACAATGAACATCCGAGCGGCACTATTGCTCTGGATATGTCTTTTGTTCCTTTGATTTGATTGGAAATATTCGTTTAATGATAAAATTGTCCAGTTTCTCAGATATGAATTCAATCGGAGATACCTCTTTGTAGTACATAATAATCAAAATCAAAATTAGACATATTATGAAAACAGCTGGGTTGATTATATTGTAAACTTGATTATGTGTCAACATTGTACTTGAAGTCAGTGAAAAATCAGACAATGGGTAAAATATTGGAACTGGCCAACTCGTACCGACAATATCCGCTACCAAATGCATAGAAAATGCAGAAAGTGCCCCAAAGAATATTTTGATTTTATCTGTGGAAAGGGCGCATGCAACAATAGCCACCAGCAACCCAAATACAAGTGAATGACCAAAAGTGTGATGATACTCATAAAACTGGGAATCATTGAACAGAACAAAAATGCCATCGATATCGAGTACTACGCCCGCAATAACAATCAACCGCCTATCATTTACCTGTTTGGCAAAGATAATTGCCACAAGCCAGGCAATCATTCCGTGAACAATGGGGGACATAACCGGAAATCTCCTTCATCAGTACTCAACAGCACCCACATCTACGCACCCCGAGTAAATGCGCAACCGGCTATTTATCGGTTGCGTTAATGGGTTTCGTCCTTCGGTTGGGGTTCAGATTACTCTCGGCGTAGTAGGTCAAATTTCATTTATGAACTATATTGATCCCTTTCTCAATCAAATAAGATTTGAACACATTAAAAACATCTGATGGCATATTGAAATAATCATATGTGTCAACACCCTTTTTGCACACAAAAACCGCGATATATCCGGCAAGGCGCTTATTTACTTTACTGGCATCTTGAAAGAATATTTTTTCTATCGAATCGAATGTGTGGGTATATTCCCCTTTGAGAAATATTGCATTGATGGTCTGTATCGAAAAACCGAAATCATATACCTTGAACCGCACATTGTCCAAGGCCAAATCCGGGTTCGGTACGGTATATTCCCATTCATGTACAACAGTGGCAATTTTTTTGAGCGAGGAAATATCCCGCTTATACTTTCTCCCGTTGAAGTAAGATAAGATGCCGGATACGCCTACAAGAAACAACCCGATGAACAGAACCCACATGAGGGCAACGGCCAGAAATCCCATGTTGTAATCCATCAATCTGAGTGAAGGTCCCGCCAAAGACACCATTAAAAATGCTGCAAAACCCAGTGCGAAAATCCCCATTATGGCGTTAAATATGCCAATCCCTTTTCCGACCTTGGCTTCGCTGGCATCGTGAAATTCTTCGATGACCAACGAGGATATCAACATTGTGATTCCGGTAAGAATCAACAGAAAATATACCAAACCCAGAGATGTGACGGGAAAAGAATACGATAGAAGAGCTGCCAGAAAAAATATGACTGCGCCTGACCAGAACATTGCATTATTGTGTTTTCTCAATGAGATTCTCCCATCAAGTGAATGCGAAAGGTGCTGCATATACCTTTCGTCGCGGCCACCCCCGCCAATACAAAAGGACGCTGGGGCAGACACTCAATTCAATCAATTTCGCTCTCACGGTAAAACAATAACAGAATGATGAGGGCCATACCTCCAAAAATAATTGCATCTCCCAATATGTATGAATCAAATAAGTATCTGAAAATCAAGCCAAGCACTAAGGAAACAATGGAGATTAATACAATAAGAGATGAAAAACGCATCAGCATGTCCAATGTCATTTTCGGTTTGGGTATCTCACTGTCAGATAATTTCATTTCTTAACCGAAATGGAATGGGAATGCGGCTGCAAATACCTTTCGTCACGGCAGCCAGCGCAATTTGAATCCAACTCGTCGCAAGTTGAATGCAACTCAAAACACATATGGACAGCGCATTCGACAATGGTGCGGCATCATATTATCACTAAATCAGCACCATGAATTGCAATCATTCTGCAACCAATCGGTGAATACGAAGTCTAAATCTCAACAAAAAAGAGTATTCGCCATGAATCAACATTATTCATTCAATCAGATTCATCGTGTGTGAAATTTCCGCAAAATTATAGCAAGCATTAAGAATGCATAATTTTGCGGGACTACGCCACTTCCATCCCGGAACTCTGCGGTGCCCCGGCCTTCTGCCCGACCTTGACCTGGGGTACCTGTATCGGCGGAGGTAACCGCATATCCCTGGCAAGGACAACGCCCTGCATGATGCAGTTCCTCATTATCAGGTTGAGAACTTCATTGGCGACATCGTCGGGCAGCTTCTTCTCCTTGGTCCACTGCTGCGCAATACCGCCAACGCCCTCAAAGAGAACGTAACCCTCCAGTTTTATGGAAGCGATGGCGCCCATTCCGGTATAATTGATGGCAAATCTGAAACCCAGCTCGGTCTCCTTGTCCGAGCGCTCTATTACCTGGGTTATCTCGTGGTTTACCTGTATCTGGATGTTCTTGTGGACCTCGGTGGCCCTGGAAAAACGCCTGGAATCTATAGTCATGAACTCGAAATTTTTCACCGGCATGTTACTCACTCCCTGAAACCCCATGACCCCGCACTAAATAGATATTTCGCATGGGCATCATTGGTTCTTTATTTCCTTCTTGACATTGGGTCTTTCCTTGTAGAACATCTTGGAACCGCAGACCGTGCACTGGATACCCACATTGTTGATGTCACCCATGACCCTTTCCTTGCACTTGGCGCACCTGTACATATCTTCAGGTCTCCTTTTCCGGCAGCAGTTCCTCGCTCTCCTCGGGAACCGGCTCCTTGCCGAGTTCCTGGGCGAGGTTGGTTGCGTCCTCTGATTTGAACCGCGCTGCCTGGCTCTGGGCTTCTTCCCTGGTGTAACTTCTCACCCTGATGGAATAAGCTGAAGCCGCGAATTTGAGGCCACAATGTTTGCAAGTCCATATTCCCGAACTCAATCTCTTGACAGAATCATTCTGGCATTCCGGACAGCGGGAAGGTCTCGCTCTGTGCCTGCTGACGCTCTTGATCTGTTTGCGAATCTTGACGCCGTACCTGGCTCCGAATTTCCCGGTCATGCCTGCCTTGTTGGTTCTCTTTGCCATTTTACTCACCTGTTTGAATCCTGGTTCTTAGCTCCAGGCTCATTTTTTGGGCCATGTCCAATGCCCTGACGACATCGTCGTAAGTGAGTGACCCTTTTAAACCTTTCTGCATGGCCCTGAAGTGTCCGTTGTCATCAACGGAAACGGTGAACCGCGCATCTGCACTGAGTTCCTCATTAACTGTTGGATCTGCCATCAGGATGTCCCTCAACTTTACGAATGTGATGGTAACTGGCCAGAGATTCACCGGCAACGGAAAGTCCTCGCCCAGGCCGAATCTGGAAGCCGGCACCGCGGTGGTGTGAAGGGCCAGCAGTGAGGCCATTGTAGCGGCATCGAAAAGGTTCCCGTCATAATTGATTACATGGATATCCAGGAAGACCATCCATATCTTTTTTCCGGGTTCTATGCACAGGGCCTGCATATCCAGCATGCCGCTCTCGCGAATGCCGCGGTCCACCACCCTGGCAATCTCCACAGATTCGTCGGAAGGTGCGCCTGACTCGAATCCGGGATGGGCCATTGGTTTCAGTTCGCAGCCGGTCATGAGAACACCCTGGTCCTGCTTGTCCGGGTAAGGTTCGCCGGGCTGAAGTTTCACGCCCACGAGCACATCCGTTTTTCCCAGCGTCAGCCTGGCACTTCCCTCGGCTGTGCTTATGACGTCCGTCTCGAAAGATATGGACCTGAAGTCTTCGAGGGATCTATCGTCCTCTCTGCAGCCGCACTGGGCCAGCTTGTAAATGAGCTCCTTCTTGATCTCGGGGATTATGGTGCGTTTCATTGTTCCGTCCCCCCGTCATCCATATCGGCATAATTGACTGCGTATCTGCGTCTGAGCGCGCCTATCTGGAGTTCGTGAATCTGCTCGCATGCCGAGATTGCCATGTCCATTGCCTTCCGGAACTCGACCATTGTCATGTGACCGTCCATCTGGAGAAGGACGATTTCACCCGTGCCGGGAACATAGCCTAAGGGCATGTCCGCCTGACCGAAATTATCTTCCTTCTTTCCCAGGTCAAGGGCGATATGGCCGTCTATTTTCCCTGCAGCACAGGCCGCCACCATGCCTATCATGGGTATTCCGGCATCCGCAATCGCAACCGAAGCGGCCGTCAGCCCGGCACATCTCGTGCCGGCATCTGCCTCCAGAACCTCGATGTAAACATCGATGCTGGCCCTGGGAAATTGATTGGTCAATATTACGTTTTCAAGCGCCTCGGCGGTTATCTTGGAAATTTCAGTCGCCCTCCTATTGGGACCGGGCCGCACCCTCTCGTCGCCGGAGAACGCTGCCATGTTGTAATTCACCTGTACGATGGCCTTTGCAGTGTCCTGGAGATACTTGGGCTGGGCCTCCTTCGGGCCGTACACCGCAGCCAGGACCTTGTTGGCACCCCATTCAACATAAGCGGAACCGTCGGCATTCCCGAGAACACCGGCCTCAATTTTTATGGGCCTCAGCTCGTCGAGCGCCCTGCCATCCACACGCAGACCATCACTGTTCAACAACACAATATCTTCAGACATCAAATCACACTCCGTCAACATCATTTGTATCGGGGACATTGGTCCCGCCCAGCAGAAAGGTTCTTACCTCGTCAGTCAGACCGTGCAAGTGAGTACCGCGGTCTATCAGTTCTATGGCCGCAGACGCTTTCACCATGCCGTCCAGCTCTCCGTCAATCCATATAACTCCGTTCTGGCCTATGAAAATTCTGCAACCTGTGTGCTCCTTCAACAGGGATATCATGGAACCGCCCTTGCCTATCACCCTGGGAACCTTTGTGTGAGAGAGCCTCATTATCTGGCCGGAAGTGAGTTTTCTCAACCCCTGCTCCTTCATGGTGATGTTCACCCGACGGGTCTCGTCCACCTGGCTGATCTTGGCCAGTACTATGTCGCCGACCCTTAGGTACTGGGTCGTTGTTCCGAAATCCACCTTCCAGGGGGTCTCGTTTGCATGCAGGAATGCGGTATAGGGACAGTGGATATCAACCATCCAGCTGTTTGGACCTGCATCCTGGATGAGTCCGATAATTGAATCCCCAGGCTTTGGTTGGTATTTGCCGGAGAAAGGTATCACGTTCACAAAACCGGCCCTGTAATTAACAATACCCAGCTGGGCTGCAAAAATCTCATCGCCTCTCCGGTAGGTTCCCATACCCGATTTGAGGCTTGAATCGCCCACTGATTCACCGGGTATCACCAGGATTCTGTCCGTTCTCTGCACGTCATCTTCAGACATATATATCGCAACCAAACACCGAACCGTTCCCGACGTTGAAAACGGCGTTATCATTCACTTGGTATGTACCCCAATAGCGGACAAGTTATTTGAGTATTTTGCTCTCGACGCTGCCCTTGGTTTTCTCATTGAGCCTGTCGAAAAGGTCCTGCTGCAGGCCTGCGGGTATCTCCACCACACCGACCCATGAGCCGTCGGAGGTCCATTCTTCCTTGCTGATGGTGCCCATGCCCTTGATGTCGCCGTAGCATTTGCCGTAATCGGTACCGGAAAGTTTGATTGCCAGCCTCAGTTTTTCGAAACTTATTGGAAGTATCGCCCTCAGGGCCTGGACCACGTCCTTTACCTGGGCGTTGACCGGTTTCATGGGGTCAATGTGAATTCCGGCCTCGGCAATGGCGCTCTCTATCCTCTGAGGAGGGTGCGGTGTTTTCGTCTGGGGGTTCATGGACTCCCTTACGATGATTGCCACAATCTGACGGAACTTTTCCTCCTGCATCACCCGCCTCTGCTCGGTGGTCAGTTGCACCTGGCCCCTCTTGAGGATGTCGATGGCAATCTCTTTTGTATTGGAGGTGACAAAGGCATCGTCCATCTCTTCCTGGGGTGCGCGTTTTCCCTTCCTGGCATCGGAGAATATCTGCTCGGCAGGCATGTGTTCCAGAATATCTTTCCATTCGTCTGACCGGCCGTCATTAACATAATCCGCTTCCAGGATTATCTCAAAATTGTGGCCGCGAAATTCGAATCTGGCAATAACCATGCCATCCATGAGGTCATCGGTATGTTCCTTCTGGAAATCCTTGGACATGCTCTCTCCTACAGCTTGTCAGTGTATTTCTTTATCTGTTCCGGTTCCAGCCTGACGAATTTTTCGCCCTTCCTGATGAGGCCAATTTCTACAGTTGTATCGGTAGGGGCTTCATCACCGCTGATTTTCAGGCCTTCCAGGCCGAGAAGTATGGCATCGTCCATGCTCATGCCGTCCTTGAACTTGTTCTCGAAGAGATCAATCACCTGGGCACGGCCCGAGCCGATGCATCCTGCTTTGTAGGAACTGAGCGCGCCGCTGGGGTCTGTCTCGAAGAGATGTATGCCCTGATTGTCAACGCCGCCCACGAGAAGTGCTGTTCCGAACGGTCGTACACCGCCGTACTGGGTGTAGTTCTGCTTGTAATCGCAGATGCGCTTGACCAGCATCTCGGTGGTTATCTTCTCTTCGTAGGTTACCTTGTTTATCTGAGCTATAATCCTGGCATAGTCCACAAGGGTTCTGGCATCCGCCACCAATCCTGATGTGGCACAGCCGATGTGCTCGTCAATCTGGAATATCTTCTCGATGGAATTCGATTCGACAAGTTTACTCCTTGCCTTCTTGTCCGCCATCAATATAACGCCGTTCTTGAATTTCAATCCGACTGTCGTCGTTCCTCTGCCAACCGCTACCCTGGCGTACTCCACCTGGAATAATCTTCCGTCCGGTGAGAATACCGTTATTGCTCTGTCATAAGCCATCTGTCCTGCTTGCATATTTCTGCCTCCTCTTTGAAGGGTCAATATGCCAAGAGATATTAAAGTTTTGCAGATAAATCATGGAATGCGGCCCAGCATTGAAATTCGAATCCCGCGGAAATATGGCAGAACAGAAATACGGAAAATGAAAATTATCGCGGGTCACCACACGCCGAACCCGAAGTCCTGAAATATGAGGAAATAGCCCACGGCGAATCCCAGTATTGCGCCGGAGTTGAGAAGCGGCAGTCCGGCCTGGGGCCGGCCTTTCATGACGAATTTCATCAGGATGGCATATCCGACCAGGGAACCTATGAGGGTAGAAATCGCAACCCCGAAGCTTGCCAATGTCGGCTCCATGCCGATTACTTCGCCGCGCTCGATTATCTCACGGCCGAGAAATGTCATTGCAGAGACAACAAGACAACCGGGAAAAACTATGTCACCCAGACCCATGAACATTGCCTCCCTCTTGCCCCCGTCCTTCAGGGATTTTTTGAGGCTTTTCTGGTTCTTGAGAGAGTAATTCTTGATTTTCGGAACGACCATCACCACAGGGAGATGTTTCTCGGTGACCGCATCGGCCAGATCTATCATGTGCTTGGTCTTGTACACCGATATCGCGTCGTATATGGCAAGCGCAATCATCAGAATGAAAAGGGGAAGTATGCCCAGGGAGATGCCCAGTATGGCGATTATTCCCGCGCCCACAATTATACCAATGGAATCGACAATGTACCATTCGGGGTACTTGTAGAGAATATAGGTGAGAACCGCGGCGGTGCCGATGCTCATGAAGAGCAGCAGGTAGCCGAAAGCGTCATTGTGATATGTTATGTAGGATGCATCGAACATCATCTCCAGCATGTAAGTGTATGGGATGACCATCACATACATCAGTGTCATTCCGCTGGCGAAAAGAACCAGTCCCTGGATGATGCCCAGCTTCTTCTTCTTGGCAAGGAACAGAACCGCTCCGGAGAATATCAATATGAAAACAATGTAGATAACTGGTATCCTGAGGTCGTTGGGATCCTCGAATGCCTGGTACCCCATACCCATGAAAGGTATGGACAAGAGCATCCCGAGAATGATGGTGACCAGGAAAATTATTCCCATGGACACCACGGAACTGTAATCCTCGCGAGACGCTGGCATCTTACCCCCTACTCGGTGACTACCTGGGCGAATGCCGAGGTCCCGGAAATGTTGGTGATTTTGATTTTGACGGTTGAGCCCTTGGAGGTTCCAGGTACGAATATTATGTACTTGTCCAGCTTGGCAATCCCGTCGCCCTTCTTACCAAGGTCCTGGATGAGAACGTCGTACGTGTTGCCAACCACAAGTGCGGGAATCTCGGCCGCAGCTATAGCCCTGGGTACCTTCACGGGACGGTGGGCGCCGCATGCCTCGCACTCGAGAATGAGAACGCGCCCGTCCTTCACGAGCTTGGAATCCGGCTTTCCGCATTCCGAACACAGAACATAGGCTGTGAGATAGGATTTCAAACGTGCCTTGACCTGCTCAGTGCCAATCTTGCTTTTCAGGATGGCCCTGCGCCCGTCCAAGCTTCCGGCCGTGCCCATTTCCCTGAGCAAGTAAGCGAGTATGGCCTCCGGGTCTCTGCGGAACGATTCCGCGACATCAGAGAAATTTCTGAAGACCGTGGTCTTACCTTCTATGAACAGGTCCGGCTCCGGCATCTGGAATCTCTCGCCGTCATTGGTATGCTCTGGAAGGTTGCTCTTCGCCCTCTTCAGAAGGGACTCGTAATCATAATCTGTCATGCGGACTTCTAATTGAGAGGTTCTTTATAATGCTTACGGAATGATATAAGTGGTCAACCTTCAAAAGTTATTATTCAGCAATAACATATGTGAGTATCTGACTGACTATTTTAATCTGTTCCCGCTTCAGTTATATCAAAAAGCCATAATTTATTGGCAGAGCTATCTGTAGCAATAGATGAGAACTTGGGGATACGGACCACTTATCTATGCAAGAAACTGAAAATTGATATTATCCCGCATATCACGGGTACTTTCTGCAGTAATTACAATACCAGCGATTGTACTGTTGGATGATGGTCATGGGCTGGCCGCACTGGGGGCATGGCTGGTATACCGGCGGGGGCGGCGCGGGCATGTAGCCCGGCGCAACGTGGCCGTACTGGGGGGGGATGGGCGGCCTTACCACGAGCCAGATTATCAGCGGAATTATGTTGAAAAAGAATACCAGAATCGCCCAAAGTGCGCCGCTGGAATTCCTCTTCTCGGCATCGCGGTACACCCAGATGCATACATACACCCAGACAAGGAAAAACAGGAGCACGGCAATGCATATCACACTTATGACGAGAGTCGAAAGATTATCGAGTGGGGTCACCTGCAAGACTGTTAACATTTCAATCAGCACTTGAACAATAAACTGGTATTAACTTTTTTCCCAGGGGCATTTTACACCCGGATATCTGGATGTGTGATAAGTTATTATATTCAAACGAAATGCTCACCCGGAAATGATAATTGAGATACTGCTGTTCCTGCTCGGATTGGTGATGCTGGTCAAGGCATCGGACTACCTTGTGGACTCCGCGGCCAAGATAGCAAATCTTCTGGGCGTTTCCGAATTTCTGATAGGCCTCACGCTGGTGGCCATCGGTACCTCCATCCCGGAGATGGCAACCGCAGTATTTGCATCGGCAATGAAGGCCAATGAGATAGTATCCGGGAACATTGTGGGCGCTGCCATCATGAACATGGGTGCGGTTCTCGGTCTCGCCGCCATGGCAAAGAGCATCAGGACCAGCGAAGATATGCTGAAGCGCGACGGGTACATCATGATACTCGCCATGGTCCTGTTCTTCGTTTTCGCCCTGGACCTGACCATTGCCAGGTGGGAAGCGCTCATCCTTCTCCTGTTCTACGTTGCATATATCCTGTTCCTCTTCAAGACCGAACCGGAGGACCAGGACGGAAAGATGCAGTTCAGGGAATTCATAATCTACTTCTTCAAGGCCGGGTACCTGCTCACCATAAGAGATTTGCGAAGCTGCAAGAAGAGTGACGAATGCTCATTGGATGAGAAACAAAAGAAAAGGAGAAGCGTCGCCAGGGAAATAACAGTACTGGCCGTCTCCGGAGTAGGGGTGGTCATCGGTGCCAAGTTCTTCATTGACGGGGCCCTGTATTTTGCGGATCTGTTGAATGTGTCCGGCACGTTCATCGGCATCACCCTGGTGTCCATCGGTACGACGCTGCCCGAGATGACCGTATCCATCACGGCGGCAAGGAAGGGAATGGGAAACATCGCGGTCGGCAATGTCATAGGCTCCAACGTCGCCAACATATTGCTCATCGTCGGTGTGAGTGGGCTGATATTCCCGCTTAGCATAATCGGCCTTACAATAACTGTCTCGGCGCCCTTCATGATAATGCTGGGATTGATTGTCCTGTTATTCATAAAGACCGGATGGGAAATCAAGAGATGGGAAGGCGCAATGCTTTTCCTGGCCTACCTGGCCTTCATGGCCTTCCTGTTCCTCAACCCGCAGTGAGATTGTAGATTTTAGATCTTAGATTTTAGATTTTTGCTGGCAGAACGCCCAACCGTATTTTAGATTTTAGAATTTAGATTTTAGATTTTTGTTGATAATATGCAACGTCGTCAATCCGTCGTAAATCTACAATCTACAATCCCTAAATCGAAAATCGTCATACATCTGCAATTAATAATTTCAGATTGTGGTACTATCCTTTCATAACACCCATGGGCTTCATTTTGGCAACAAGCTTCGAGATTCCGGCGCCGGCCACCACCCTGACCACATCGTCAATGCGCTTGTAGGCCTGGGGCGCTTCCTCGGTCAGGACTCCATTGGATGCCGCCTTGACATAGATGCCGTCGCGCCTCATCTCTTCCTTTATCTGGCCGGGGCTGAACTTCCTTATTGCGGCCTGCCTGGACATTATCCTTCCGGCGCCGTGACAGGTGGAGCCGAAGCTCTCCTTCATGGCATTCTCGGTACCCGCAAGAACATAACTCGCAGTGCCCATGTCGCCCGGAATTATCACCGGCTGGCCGTAGTCCCTGTAGTCCTGCGGCACATCCTTATGCCCGGGCCCGAAAGCCCTGGTTGCACCCTTGCGGTGGACGTAAACTTTCGTCCGCTTTCCGTCCACCTGATGCTCTTCCAGCTTGGCGATGTTGTGGCATACGTCGTAAATAAGCTTCATATCCATGTCCTCGGCTGTCTGGCCCATGACTGTCTCGAAGGACTCCCTGACCCAGTGGAGTATTAACTGGCGGTTGGCCCAGGCGAAGTTCGCGCCGCAGGCCATTGCCTTGAAATAGTTCTGGGCTTCGGGCGAGTTCGCAGGCGCACAGGCGAGCTGGCGGTCCGGCAAATCAATGTTATATTTCTTCACGGCGGATTCCATCTCCCGGATGTACTCGGTGGCAATCTGATGCCCCGCGCCCCTGGAGCCGGTGTGTATCATGACCATTATCTGGCCCACGTGGTCAATGCCGTAGGCTTTTGCGGCAACAGGATCGAATATCTCTTCGACCTTCTGGACCTCTAGGAAGTGATTGCCGGCGCCCAGGCTGCCCAGCTGAGGTGCCCCGCGCTTCTTGGCGTCATGGCTGACGAAATCCGGGTCCGCGTTCTTCATGCGGCCGTTCTCCTCAGTGTGAGCTATATCCGATTCCCAGCCGTAGCCGTTCTCCACGGCCCACTCGGAACCGGTTTCCAGCACGTCGTTTATCTCGGTGGGACTGAGCCGGACCTTGCCCTTGGAACCCAGACCGGATGGCACATTCTCGAACATGGAATCGATGAGCTTGTTAACCCTGTCCTTGACATCCGCCTCGGAGAGATTGGTCCTCACCAACCGAACACCGCAGTTAATGTCGAAGCCAACGCCGCCCGGAGAAAGCACGCCCTCCTCGGAATCCATTGCCGCGACTCCGCCGATGGGAAACCCGTACCCCCAGTGGATATCGGGCATGGCCATGGACCGGCCCAGGATACCCGGGATGAAAGCGACATTCGCCACCTGCTCGGGCGCGTTATCTTTCTTCACAATCTCCATCATCTTTGCATCCGCGAAGATGATGCCCGACGTGCGCATGCCCTTCTTGTAAGTAATCGGAATCTCGTAATGGTAATCGTCCAGCTTCTTCAGCGGCCCTGTCCAGTCTGCCATAATATTCGCCTCACCGAGGTATGCAGCACCATAATATTTAAGGATAACGCCAGCAACTATTGTAGATTTTAGATCTTAGATTTTAGATTTATGTTGAGAATATGCAACGTCGTCAATCCGTCGTAAATCTACAATCTACAATCCCTAAATCTACAATCGCCAATCCATCTACAATTCCAATTAAATACCAAATAACAATCTCCACCCAATGAAGGCCGAATCCCTCAATTTCCTGTCCAATGCCGCGTTATTCTCGTCGCTGCTGCTCATACCGCTGTTCGCAGAAGAACTCGGCGCCAGCGCCGGCGAGATAGGAATACTGGTTGCATCTTACAGCGCCGCGAACCTTCTGGCATCGTATATATTCGGAAGGCTTTCCGACATACACGGCAGGAGAATATTCCTCATTTCCGGGCTGGTGCTTTCCGCAATCACATGCGCCGCCCAGTGCCTTGCCCATGATACGGTAACATTGTTGGTGACAAGGGTGCTGCTCGGCTTCTGCGCCGGGATATATCCGGCCGCATTGCTGGCCTACGCCTATGAGAACAAGAAGCGCATGAGCCGGTTTCTCGCATGGGGCTCCGGGGGCTGGGGCGCGGGCACGGTGGTCGCGGGAATAGTGGCAACAGTGTTCTCCATAAGGGCGCCTTTCCTCTTCAGCGCGCTACTCATGGCCCTGGCAATACCGGTGGCCCTGAGAATGCCGTTCCGCAACGACGTGAAGATGGCCATACCGCTTTTCCCGGTCAAGATAATCAAGAAAAATATTTCGGTGTACCTGCCAGTACTGGTCAGGCACACCGGGGCATGCGCCATATGGGTCATGTATCCCATGTTCATCCGGGGGCTGGGCGGCGTGGGAATCAATATATTCTTCTGGGTCGGCATAATGTACGGAATAAATTCCTTCACCCAGTTCCTGGTGATGCCCCGCCTGAAAAAGCGCAGCGGAATTCTCCTTCCAGCCGGAATAATCGCGAGCATTGCGACGTTTCTCCTATTCCCCCTGTGCAAGGATATCTGGCAGCTCATGCCCACCCAGGTCCTGCTGGCGGTATCCTGGGCCCTGATATATGTCGGATCGGTGAAGTTCATGATGGCCAGGAACGAAGAACGAGCGACCGTAACGGGCTTCCTGAACTCGGTTCTTCAGCTCTCCGCAATCCTGGGGGCACTGGTGGGCGGGTTCATAGTGCAAATGACGAATGACATGCTGGCTCCAATGTATTTTGCGGCGGGGATGAGCGGTGTTGCGCTTGTCTTATATTATGCGCTTAGAGCATCTGGCAAACACAAAAGGTTGAATACTGTACAAGCGATTCCGGAATAGACATTTTATCGTTCGCTGGCCTTCGACTTCCGAAGGCGGTCCTTCGCGGTCTGCTTCTTCCCCACGACCTTGCAGAACATGTACCCGAAGAATGATATGACCAGCCGGATGAGCTTCCAGATGTTCTCTTCTTTGCTAACGCGGACCATCTCCATGGGGCTGTATGAACGCCAGAGGTTGCCGTGGCGCAGGGAAAGCTCCTTCCTGCCGAAGCCGTACCAGAAGGCCTGTTTGAAGAATGCAGTGAATGTGGAACGTGCGTTATGATAGACTATTGCAGTGGGACAGTAGATTAGCTTGTAACCGGCGTCCACCGCCCGGAAATTGATGTCGACGTCCTCCGCTTCCTTGAACCAGGGGTCGAATCCCTCTATTGCCTCGAAAACGGATTTTTTGTAGGCCAGATTGACGCTGGGGTAGGTTACGTCCGAACCTTTGTGGAGCATGCCGACCCTTTTCAACGAAGTGAAACCGTGATAACCGAGCCTCACTTCCCTCCCCGCCACAACATCGGCGTTCTCCATGGCCTTTATCATCTCTTCAATCCAGAGGGCGTGCGCGATTGCATCGGAGTCTATGAAAGCCACAATGTCGCCGGAGGATTTCTTCACGCCGTAATTCCGGCCTTCACCCTTCAGACTGGAGTACACCAGCAATTTCACGAAGGGCCATTTCGCGGAATATTCCTTGACTATGGCCTGGGTGGAGTCAGTGCTCTCCGAGTCCACAACGAGAACCTCGTCGGGCTTCCTTGACTGGTGAACAAGACTGTCCAGGCAATCGCGGATGAACAATTCCGCGTTCCTGGCGATTATCACCGCGCTGAATTTCATGTGGCATTTATATTCAACATTATTATATTATACTTTCGCAATTAAAAATACATCAAAACAGACCGATGGTTGCCAGTATCAGAGCCAGGGAGATGCCGTTGAGATGGGAGTCCCGCATTACCCAGCGCTTGAGCGAGAATCGTCCCCAGGCGCACCAGAATCCGGTAGATTCAGAGCCGCAATCCACCAGCCAGGATATGGGCCTGAGGTTCTTCGGTACAGTGAAAATCGGCTCCCCGGTGGCGGCCTCGGCAATGAGGTGGGCGAAGATTCCGATTCCTATTGCCAGAACCCAGGGAAATGTAGCGACAAAACCGATGCCAAAGAACACGGATGCGAAGTATGCGCCGACACCTGCCAGATACAGCATGAAAAATCCGAAGCCGAGGGAATGACAGAACGGGCTTCCTGGCGCTATCCTGGAAGCCCCGGAATCCAGGTTCAGAAGTATTGCAACGATGCCTGCAAGAAATACATTCCAGGACATCGGCTCAAGGCCTAGAAGCAGATTGGTCAGGGCCATCAATGCCCCTGCCAACAGTCCGTGCGACAGCATGTTTCCCAAGGTCTCTCCGGGCGAGGAAAGGAACCGTCGCTATTTAATGAGAGGCATCAATCGTAAGATTTTAGTCTTCTGAAATTTTTAGATTTTAGAACTTAGATTTTAGATTTAAAATTTGTGCTGGCAGAATGCCCAACCGTATTTTAGATTTTAGATTTTAGATTTGTGCTGGGAATATGTAACGTCGCCAATCCGTCGTAAATCTACAATCTACAATCCCTAAATCTACAATCGTCATACATCTACAATCGTCAATTCGATTTTGGCCCGGATTTTATCTTCTTCACCCTGGAGAGTATGGCCTCCGCAACCTCATCGGCATTGGTCAGTCCCATGAGCATTCCGTTGCCGCCCATGACACCGGCATTCGGCACGTAGGAGAATCCGGCGGTGTTCACCATGACGTTCTTCAGGCCGTAATGCTTACCCAGCCAGGTTTCGTACACATTCACCTGCTGTACCCGGACCAGGGGAATGAGGACGCGGTTGGTGGTAATGAAACCGTTCTCGATTATGAGTTCCTCGTCGGTTATCCTGAACCTGTGGCGCTCGTACATGCGGTTCACGCTCCAGCCAGATAAGGCCAATGTCACCACCATCGCCACGATTATCGGAGACAACAGGAGCAGGCCGAAAAATGCGTCGCCAGTGAATATAATTATAAACATCAAGGGCGTCATGAACAGTATCATGAATATCACCGCCCCAGCACTCTGGATGAGCATCAATTTCTTTTGTGCCGGATCTGCCTTTGTCCAGGTGCCGTCCAGCGGATCACCTGTATGCGGTATGTTCCCGACCTTCCCTTCCTCTATCCTGAGACCGTACAGGTCCCTCACTTGGGTGGTTTTCATTTTATCCCTGGCACTGAAATGGGAAGGCGCATATTTAAGGATTGTTCGGGAATTCCCAGGGATACCTATAATTATCAGCAGGGATTTTCCAACAACATAATGAGCAACTTGTCTGAACTGAACTGGTTGAAGGAGAGGAACTGCATCCTCGTTCTCGCAATCCTGTTCGCTGTCCTGTCAATTTTGGTAGCCAGCGTTCCCTATGACCCATCAACTGACAAGGCTGATGCCACGACCAACGACATCTGGATTGAGTATTACGGCCATGGAATTTACCATATCCCCTACGACGAATGGACCTACGGAAACACACAGAGCGTGGTGGTGGTGCATGACGGGGAATACGTGGTTGTGAACGAGAAGGGGCCCGGCCACGTGATGGCCATACTGCCGTTCAGGGCAATCGGCGCGGAATTACTCTTTGGGCCTGCAATGGCCGGTCTGGCGATTCTCGGGACATACATGCTGGGGAAACGCCTTCTTGGCTGGCAAACGGGATTCATAGCATCGCTTCTTGTCCTGTTCAATCTCACAGTTATCGTAATGTGGCACCGCTATTACTGGACCGACGCCTCGACCATGCACTTCACGGCACTGGCCTTCTGGTTCCTGGTGGAGGGGAATTACCGGTACAACGGCCGTTCCCTGGACCCCCGTAAGGCCGAAGATGCATCGAACCAGGACAGATACCTGGGCATCGGAATAACCGTTCTCTCGGGACTTGCTTTTGGTGCGGCCGTGTCCACGAGGTACCCCACCGGACTGCTGGCGATTGCATTCGGCATTTACCTTCTCGGCTTCTACCTCCTGAGGGTCTGGCCGGACCTGAGAAAGAAAGACGTCAAAGCCACGGTAAAGCGGGGAATGCCCTTCCTCATCCTGCTGGGCGCCTTCATCCTGGGCCTCATGTTCATCCTGGTACCGCTCACCCAGTACAATTCAGAGTACTTCGGGGGGCCGTTCAATTCCGGTTATGACGCGACAAAACTCATGGACTTCAACCGGACCGGGGAACTGGACATAAGGAACACAACCTCAATTTGGACATCGAACATCGGCTCATACGTTTCCACGGCCTTTGCCAATCTGTTCAAACTCATGCCCACGTTCATTGCCAGGATGCCGGCGCTCATCTTCCTGCCCCTGGGAATCTATTGCCTCAGGAAAAAGAAGTTGGAACTGGCAACCCTGATGCTCTGGATAGGGATTAATTCCTTCACTTATCTTTCACTGGAATGGGTGGACATGTACGCCAGAACCCAGCTCGTCCCGTGGGAACCGAGATACTGGATGCCGTCGCTACCGGCAATAGCCATTCTCGGCGGCCTGGGAATTTATCGACTGGGGAACTGGTTCGCGAAGAAAACAGCCGGACATTTCAAATGGGGAGAGCATGACAGGCGCGTCGCGAAGTTGCTGACAGTTGGAATCATTGTGGGAATACTGGTACTCTGGACCGCGGTGCCGGCAGCCAGCTATCTCCAAAATTCGGAGGTCCGGGAAGGTAATCAGCCCCATGTGAACCCGCAGGCCATCGTCGTCACCACGGACCAACTTCTGGCCAATCCCCAGGATTATGTGGGAAAAGCCGTGATACTGAACGACGTCATCATCATCGGTAAATCCTTCCAGATGCTGAGAGTGACCAGCGTCAATTCCACAATTCAGGACACCATATCAGTGCAGTTCATTGACTGGCCGGTGGGAACGATACCGGATTTCAGCATCGGCCAGCATGTATTGATAAGAGGCATGTTCAACCAGAAGCAAACACCTCCGGGTGCGCCTCCCATCTACAACCTGGGCGTGAAGTACGGCACCCAGGATGTTGTGCGGATGATTCCATAACATTATTAGCCAACAGAACATATTACCGCCGATGCCAGTCAATTACTGCCCCTACTGCGGCCGATTCATGATGATGAAGGAATTCGATCACGCATGCGACCAGGTGAACGTCGCCAATGACAGGAAGGAATGGTGCAGCAGGTGCGGCGGAAGCATGGACCCCATGACAAGCGATAATGAAGCGGGGTTATGCCATATATGCAGGAGCAAGATTGATCCTTGGGCGGAAGAGAGAAAATGAAGACCCCACAAAGTCTTTTATCAGTGAAATGTATAACCAGGAAAGGGGCAAGATTCGGATATGAACAAAGACATACAATTTACAAAACATGCCAGCAACATGTTGAAAGAGCGAAAATTGACCAGGAAACTGATTATTGATTCAATCAAAACCCCAGATTTTCGCGAAGACGGTGATGGCGGCATCTGGTACGCAATAAAGAAGGTGGGTCCCCGATTTTTACGAGTAGTCATAAGCGGAAAGAAGAAACCTTATAAAGTAGTAACAATATATTACGATAGGCGATTAAGGATACTGAACGGAAAAAAGGAGACAAAAAAATGAGAGTCAAGGTTGACATGGAGAGTGACGCGCTCTACTTCCGACTTAGCGAAGATGAGGTTGAGGAGAGTGAAGAAACCTCACCTGGCATAATCATAGATTACAACAAAGAAGGAAAAGTTATCGGCATTGAGATTCTGGGCATCAGAGACAGGTTCGATCTTGAGGAACTCTCCCACATAAAAGTGGAGCTTCCCACAATCGCTTGAGCACTGGCATACCAGGTCTAGAATATCACATGGATATTTATTTTAACATAATCCAAAGAACGGTACCCTTTACTGCAAATGTCGAAAACGGACTGTGCTATATTTGGTAAGAATTCGGTCTTCTGAAATTTTAGATTGTAGATTTTAGATCTTAGATTTGTGCTGGGAATATGCCCATCCGTATTTTAGATCTTAGATTTTAGATTTTAGATATTTGCTAGCAGAATGTCGTCCGTCGTAAATCTACCGTCGTAAATCTACAATCTACAATCGTTATCATAGCTTCATTTCACTGAATACGTACTATATTTGTCGTAACCGGATTGACCCTTTTTCGAAAGAATTTGATTAAATGTCGGGGTTCCCGACCTTGCCCATGAACAGTATCTGGCCGGTCGATTCATGCTGGATGAAGAATATGAAAGGGTGATAGGCATAGAAATTGATTGGTTGGGGCGGTCCCACCCCGTATGTAGGCATGATTATGGCGGTGGCCGCTGCCGCTTCTGTTCCTTTCTCATCCACTTCGATGAATGATTTATGGATGACCTGGCTGATGTAAAGCGGCATCGCATCGGTTATGCCGGAAAAGTCAGCGGAACCCGGCTGGAATGCGGTTGGCATGCCCATGCCGGGAAGGAAATCCTCCAGGTGGTACTCCTGCTCGAACTTGAACTTGGGGATGTTCACATTGACCCATGCAGGGTGCATGGATGCTTTCAGCGCCTCGAAGTAATCGCTGTCCAGCTTTTCCTCCAGGGCGTCCATCCCGGCAGTGCCATAATGCGGCAGCATGATGTACATGGACACTTCCTCGCCCTTGTAAGGCAACCGGAGCATCTGGCACTCGTTATTTGTTGCATAGTCGAAATCGATTTCCTCGTCGTTCATGTTCATGTATTCGGCGGTTGTTTCTAACCCGTTATTCAGGTAAAATGTGCCGTTGTAAGTGGCAGTGGAATTGAACTGGTATTTCCAATCTGATTTGAAATAAATGGCATTGGTGAGGATGAGATAGGTGAGGGACGTTATGGCGCTGGCCGGAATCAAATCCTTTATCCGGCCGTTTGTTTCCTGCTCCACCCAGGCGTTTATCGTGGCCGCGGAACCGGTCGGGTCTCCGACGAAGTCCAGTTCCCCGCCGTGGGCAAGATAGTAGGATTCGATTGCCGTTCTGTAGGTCTCCAACATGGCCTGGTTTTCTGCGAGCCAGTACGCGTTGGCGGTGGAAAGTTCATATTTGTCGCTCTCAGCATTGATGGCGGTCTGAAAGGCCTTCACCAGGTCCAAACGGGTCTGGTTGTCCTTTGGCAGCCGCAGCACCTGGGCCATCTCGTCCGCGGTAGTTCCATTTGCGCCTTCGAATGCCATGCCCAGCGCCGTGGTAATGCTGTAAGGCGAGAAGAAAACGTTATCGGATTCATTGCACACCTGGCTGTACATTTCGAATGAGAAATTGTTACTGCATTCTATCATGCCGGTGAGATTGGTTATGGGGGTGTAATCGGAAGTCTCGTCCGGCACAACATCCGGACCGAGGTCACCGGGTGCGGACCAATCATAGAACAGCGCAAGATATACTGTGCCAACCAGCAATAATGCCACAATTACGCTCATGATTATCTTGGTGTTTCTTCCGAGTTCCCGCATGCGTTCATCCCGTTATCAGAATATGTATTTCATTTGTATTTAACAATATTGGTACACCTCTTTGTAAGCGAGGTGCCAGTGACGGCATCACAGCTTTTTTTCCAGAAACTTCATTTCGCTCTCTATCTCGAATCCAACGCTCCTGTAAAGTTTCAGAGCGCCGGGATTGCCCAACTCAACACTCAGGCTTGTTTGTTTGACTCCATTCTCTTTCAGCCATGCCAGACTTGAAAGCAACAGTGCCTTGCCATGACCTTTCCCCCGATGCTCTTTCAATACCGCCAGCCATGGAATATGGCCGGTATCTTTCATTGCTGGATGGATTGCTGCAATGCAGACACCAAACATCCTGCCGTTTGCATCTTTTGCTGCAACAATGCCATCTTTTGAAAAATATTCTTCCTTTGTGAATTCGTCGAAGTTCATCATCATTTCATCCGTGCTGTCCATGGTATCTGAAAATCCAGTAGCGATGGTGGTTCTGACTGCATCGTACTCATTTTCAAGATCTGGCACGTGAATTGTAATATCATCCGAGATTTTAATTTCAGGAATAGGGTTGTCCATGTCCCTTGTCATTGAATAGTGGGTCCATTTATCATTGAACTCCCTTTCCCTGTAAAATTCCATCATACCGACGAACTGGGCATGGACCATTGTCCTGAGGAACTTCATGTCTTTGGAGGTCAGATATTCTGCCACGGTTTCATAGAAAATTTCCTCCAGCCCCTTGAACCTGTATTCCGGAAGAATAAACATGGAAATGAAGCCTGCTTCCTCGCTCTCGAGATCTCCGTTGGCTGTACCGACAATTCTGGAACCCTCAATGGCCAGGAAATGGGCTTTCTCATCAAAGTCCGGAGCGCCGAAGATGTATTGCCCGACGAGCTCAACTGACATATCCTTGTGGCCCGGGTAATCGGCATGAGCCAGGTTGATGAATTCTGTGTAATTTTCCAAATCTTCTTTTTTATTGAGGTTTCTTATCCGAACATCCTTCACAGACATCTCTCCGTCCTAGAATTTCCCAATCATCCTTACAACTTGGTTACCCAATTCAGTCAGCCCATAAATAATCCACTGGCCCTGCTTCTTCCCGGCTATCAGCTTGGCCTGTTTCAGCACGGTGAGATGATACGATAACTTGGAATCCGAAATACCCAGAACCTCGCGGATGAGGCAGGCGCACAGCGGCTGTTCGTCCAGCGCGAAAAGTATCTTGAGGCGCATGGGGTCGCCCAGGGCCTGGAAGAGCTTCGCCCTGGCCTTCAGGGACCTGGCCTCCGGCAGCTTGGCTATGATGCCTTCGAGGCCGCCTTTCTCCTCGCATTGTTTTCTTATCGGATCGGGAATGTTGATTGCCATGAGTTCACCATTTCAACTTTATTTGAAACAAAGTTTATATATCGGGGAGTATTTCAAGTTTTATTGAAATTGTAGGGTGATGGAAAATATGGTAGATATAGTTTCCCTTCTCACGGCGGGGGGTGCGGCCCTGGTGGATTATCTCTCAGCCCATGTTCTTCTTTGTCTGGTGCCGGCATTCTTCATTGCGGGTGCGCTTTCGGCACTCCTGAAAAAGGAGGCAGTGACAAAATATCTGGGCCCGGATACGCCGAAACACATATCCTACCCCATAGCGGCCGTTGCCGGACTGCTGATAGCGGTCTGCTCCTGTACAATACTGCCGCTGTTCGCCGGCATCTGGAAGAAGGGTGCGGGGCTGGGACCTGCGGTAACTTTTCTGTTCACCGGGCCGGCAATAAACGTTCTGGCAATCGTTTACACGGGCCAGCTTATCGGCTGGGACATTGCCGGTGCCAGAGGGGTCCTGGCAATCGCTTTCGGAATATTGATTGGTCTTATCATGGGCTTTGTTTTCGAAAAGTCGAAGAAGGACAAATCAAACGGGAACGGTAAGACGGATGCAAAAGGTTGTGCTGTTCCGGAAGTCGGTGTCAACCCGGAAAAACCGGATGAAAAGGTTGACCGCAGGAGTTTCTGGCTGTTCGTTCTGCTGTTCGCCGTCCTGATTTCCGGGACATTGCCCATTGACTTGCTTTACCGCCTGCCCTTTGTGGCCGGATTCACTGTTGCAGCCGCGGTCTGGACCTCGAAAAATTTCTCGCGTGACGAGAGCAAGCAATGGATGGGCGAGACATGGTTCTTCGTGAAGACAATCCTGCCACTGCTGTTCGCTGGTGTGTTCCTGGCCGGGATTTTTGCGGCCGTCATACCCCAGGATGTGGTCGTGAATTATGTAGGAAACAACTCGCTGTGGGCCAACATGCTGGCGGTGAGCTTCGGCATATTCATGTACTTCCCGACCCTGGTGGAGGTGCCGGTCGCTCGTATGTTCCTGGACCTGGGAATGGCACGGGGACCGCTACTGGCCTACCTGCTCGCGGACCCGGAACTGTCCCTGCAAAGCATTTTCGTGGTCCGCAAGATAATGGGCACGAAGAAGGTGCTGGTCTATGTCGGGCTGGTGGCGGTGTTCTGCGTGCTGGCAGGATTGATATACGGATGGGTGTTCGGATGATTGGAATGAGAAACGGAGTGTGAAATGATGAAAATCGAGATACTGGGAACGGGGTGCGCCAAGTGCAAGTCCCTTGAGAAGAACGTGAGAGCGGCAGTCAGTGACATGGGAATGCAGGCGGAAATCGTCAAGGTCGAGGACATAAACGAGATAATGGACCACGGGGTTATGATTACACCGGCACTGTTCATTGACGGGCAATCAGTCGCAGTCGGCAAGCTGCTGAACGTCGAAGAGATAAAGAAAATACTGGCTGTGAGAAAATGAGGATACTGGCTGAATGGTTTCCCGAGTTCGCCGAGGAACTGGAAAACATGGACAAGCTGTACCTGGAAAAACGGATGATTGACGAAAAAACATACCAGTTCCTGTGCTTCACCATGGCCATAAAGGGGCGTTCCGCGCCCTGCGTGCGCAAGCATTTTCTGGGCGCGCTGGAGGCCGGTGCCACTGTTCAGGAGCTGGCTTACATCATGGCCCTGGTTTTCAGGGAAAGCGCCGGCAATGACGATTGCTGGGTACATGATGTGCTTGGGGATTACAAAGAACTGATGAAGGGCAATGTGAAGTGCTGCGAGAAGTAACCGAGGGTGAATCATTTGGCAAGAGGAAATCCTAAAAAAACATTGGAAAAGAAAAAGCTGCTGGAACAGGGTTTCCGGGAGTGCTATTACTGCAACGAGCCAGTGAAACCGAAGGCACTCAGATGCCCCCACTGCGGGAAATGGTATTCATCCGGAAAGCAGATACTGGCCTTCTCGCTCGTCATAATAATCGCACTGAGCCTGGTCAGTGTGTATTATCTCTACCCGACAGGCGAGCAAGGCGCCTATGTGCCATCCAGCGAAGTTCCGGCCGTCCTTTCAGCGTCCCCCATCGGGATGTCCGTGTCGACAAGTTCGAAAATAGTAGTAACTTTCAACAGGGACATGGACCGGGACAGCGTGCAATCGGCCTTCATCACATCCCCGAACGTTCCGGGGGTTTTCTCATGGAATGATAGGGCGCTTACTTTCACGCCCACAAGCCTGATGAACGAAGGAACCATCTACACAGTCACAGTCGGCTCTACCGCAATTGACACAACAGGCTTGCATCTGGACTGCGACATGTACAGCTGGCAGTTCACGACCGCGGGCGGGAGTGCAATAACGCTCCGTTCGATAGGAACCGGTGAGAACGATTTCTGGTCGGCGGCGGTCACTCATCCGTCATGGGCAATAAACGATGTTCAAACCAAGCCGATCCTGATACTGACACATACCCAGGGATGCGCACCATGCGAGACAATGATGGGGATATGCGGAGAAGTGTCCTCGGTCTACTCTGCCAGTATAACATATTATGACCTGACATCCGGAACCGACGAGCCTCAGGCCACTGACTGCTTCGCAGCCTATGACCCAGTACCTCCGAATTATGTGCCTCTCACCACAATACTCACCAAAGGCCCGAACAACTCCATAATCTGGCACAGCTGGGAAGGCGTGGTGGATGAAGCGACCCTCACAAGCTGGGTGGACGATGCCATTACGTATCACGAGCAATAGGTAGTTACATGAAAGACAGAAGAAAAATCCAAATTCTGGCCGTTCTGGCCGTGCTGTCAATGGCATTATTTGCCATGGCCTTTCAGGGCGGGAATGCCGCCGGGCAGATAGCCCCGGCACCGAATTTTACTGCGACCGACCACCTGAACAGAACTTTTTCGCTGGATGAGTCGGCGGGCACTGTCACAATTATCCATGTGACACAGCTGGAAAGCCCACTGTGCATAGAGTGCGAGGCCCAGATGCAGGGGCAAATTCGTGAACTCGCGAGACTGTCGGAAGATAACGGAACCGAGGTCAGCATAATCACCTTCAACATAAGGAAGAATTCCTATTCCGACGAGGGATGGCAACTGGCCAAAGACTGGTACGGCATCAACGCCACATGGCACTGGGTGGAGGAGTACGAACCGTTTCCGTCGGCCAGCCTCTACCAGAAGTACTGGGAGGTCGATAACAGCTTCGCCAACCCGTCGCTGATAATGATTGATGCCGAGCAAAACGTCGTTGGCGTTTACCATGTGTACTGCATCGGCACCGGAGAACTGGACGGCGTTCAGACAGCAGAATCCCTTTCCGCGGATGTCGCCGAGATCCAGGCAGGCGAATGGAACGAGTTCCGCGGTGAAATTTCCCCCGGAATAACCCTGGCAGGAATGTTCCTCCTGGGAATCCTGACCTCCCTGTCGCCCTGCTCCGTGGCGCTTCTCATCGTCATGATATCCTACATCGGTTCCGGGTCAGGAAATGCGGAACCAAAGGTCGCGAGAAAGCGGGGTTTCGGCATGGGAATGCTTTTCACCCTGGGCATGACCCTCACGTTCTTCCTCATCGGGCTGCTGGTGGCGTACGTGGGGCTGTTCATCGAGATGTCGGCCATGTTCTACCTCATAGTCGGAATTATCCTGGTCATCCTGGGCATCAACGCCATAAAGCCGCTAAACCTGACGGATAACCTGAGGCGGCTTTTCAGAAAGGAACAGGATGCGGGTGATGAACCGAAAAACACGTTCATGGACAGAATCAGCAAGAGGTCAGAATACCTGGGCGCGTTCATCCTGGGCCTGCTTTTCACAATAGGCTGGGCACCCTGCGCCATGTCGCTTGTTTTCCCGGTACTGGTGATGATGCTCACCCAGGAGTTCACGGTTCTTACAGGCGGAATAATGATGGCCGCATTCGGCCTGGGCCACGGAATAATCATTGTCCCGATTTGCACGGCGACCGGTGACGTGAAAGGGCGCCTCGGGAACAAGCTGGTGAAGGCCGGGAAATGGGTTCAGCCGGGGTTCGGCATTGTGATAATTCTAATGGGATTGATGTTCGCCGTCAGGTTCTGGGGCTGGAACCTGTGGTGATTTTTAATCAATCTTCTTTTCCAGCATAACAGTTTCAGTGACAACCTCGAAACCAACGCCCTTGTAAAGTTTCAGGGCATTTGGATTGTCCAGGTCAACGCATAATTCTGCCTTTTTAATTTTCTCCATGCCTTTGAATCGCTCCAGGCCTGCCAGGAGAAGTGCTTTGCCAAGACCTTTCCCCCGATATTCTTTTAGAACGGCCAGCCAGGGTATGACCCCTTTATCTTCTATTGCAGGATGAATTGATGCCACGCATATTCCCACAAGTGCCCCATTGCTGTTGCCGACGGTAAGAACACTCTCCTGGGAAAAATTCCTTTTGGTAAACTTGTCAAAATAAATTTCTAACTCGGCGGTGTCATCAACTCCGTTAGAAAATCCGTTTACAAGAACAGCTTTTACAGCATCATACTCTTTTTTCAGGTCGGGCGTTCGCACATTCATGCCATCGGAAAATACCGGCTTTTCAACTGGCTGGCTCATGTCTCTGTTCATGGTATATTGGCGGTTTTTTTCCTTGAAATTCTTGGATTCAAAAAACGCAATGTCCTTTTTGAATTGCGAAAGAATAGTTGTCCTATGAATTTTTAAATCATTTGGGGCCAGATAGTTCATCATAGCATCATAGAGCATTTCCTCTATTCCATATGTATTTCTGAACTCTGGCAAGACCCTTATGATAATCGTGCTGGAGTTATCAATAAAATCAGCCCTTCCCCGACCCACTATCCGGGAACCATCCAGTGCCAGGAAATTGCTTCCCACAACAAAATCCGGTGCATCAAAAACATGTTCTCTAATAATATCGGTTGTCAAGTCATTGTATTCTGGATAATCAGCATGTGCCAGATTGAAGAATTCTGTGAATTCCTCCAGGTCGGATTCCGTGTTGATGTTCCTTATCTGGATATTATTCAAATGCATATCTCCTTCATCTTGCGAAATAGAAATCCCACGATATTAAATGTTCGTTCAATATCTGACATGTTTCAGAATGTTTTTAACGAACTCCCCCTTCCCCTCGGTGTACGCCTCCCTGTCGTTCCGATATTTCAGGGCCAGTTCCTCCTTCAGTACCTGGTATTCCCTTGCAGCCTCGGGATGTTCCCTGAGATAATCTCTGAAAAGTATTGAATCGGAAATCTTGCCATGCCCTTCGGGGTACATGTGGATGTGGAACGACTCCTTCTCCAGGCCCTGGGGCGAATAACCTCTGACGAACATCACGTGGTCCTCCTGCTCGACCATTCTGATATAACCGCTGCCGACCATCTTTTCATGGATTTCATCGACACTGGCACCTGCAACCAATTCAATCAGAATGTCGATGGTGGGTTTGGCCCGGATGCCGGGAATGGCGGTGCTGCCGAAATGCTCGATGCGGAGGATTGTGGCATTGCCCAGGATGCTGAGCAATCTCTTTTTCTCGCGCTGAAAAAGAGGCGGCCAGCTGGGGTCGTAATCCACGAGGTGGATGGGGTAGAGGCGGCCGAGCTCGGCTCGGTTCGGGACGTTTGGCATGAGGGGGGAAATAGGTTCTGGCGTATATTTATTTACGCCCATATTTAATTAAGATAGATTATATATATTTATAGATTTAAAATTAAAATCCCAGAATGGCACCCATTGGTGTAGGCGGCACATGCAGATACGTATTGCAGAACCAGAAAAAGAACGTTATCGCGGAAAACGCGAACAGGAAGGCCAGGATTATCTGCGTTCTGGAATATCTGGGATAGTAGATTACATTCTTGCTTCGCCTGGTAAAAATAGGCGACATCATGTTCGGGCCGACGCCCGCGTAATAGTCTTTTGTGGTATGCATGGTCTTCCTCGGATACATATATGAAATTCGGGGTATTAATAGGTTGGGGGGAGCTTTGCACCTAAATTCACTCGAAAAGGCTAATTTAGGGTCAGAATCGGGAATTAAGCGTCAAATATATATACCACCTCGTATATACCATATACTAACATGAGCCCTGGTGTTCCTACGGGGACGCCAGATGTTCCTTTCATATGGAGTAGATTATTTGTTGAAAGAAACTTATATTTATATTGATGCAGGATATCTTTCAATAATATCTAAGCATTTTGGTAAAGGGGTGTACATACCATTTCGCATCAACAAATTAGCCTTTTCTCTCGCAAAAGCACAGGGGCTTTGGTGTACAAATGTGTATTATTATATTGCCCCGCCATTTCAAAGTGAACCGCCGAAACCAGAAGAAACTTTAAGGAAATCAAAATATGATAAATTTGTAAGTAAATTAAGAATGATACCAAATTTCTATGTTCGTGAAGGTCGTTGTCAAAAAGTAGATGGCGGCTATCATCAAAAAGGAGTGGATACTCTAATAACAATGGATTTGATGGATGTCGTTGCTCAAAGAAAAATCAATAAAATTATCATCGTAACTTGCGACACGGACTTTGTACCGATTTTAAAAAAGGTAATGGAATCTGGGGTAGAAGTTATATTGTATTATTATAACGACTATGTGAGGGGTTCAAAATTCTCAATGTCAAATCATATACAGACGGCGTGTAATAGATATGTTTTATTAGAAGAAGAAATGTTTACTGGCTCAGTATAAATAAAAACATTAAAAGTCCGGCTCTAAACCAGACTCATACATCTGCGCGATTAACACCGTGATATTGTAGGCCAGTATCTTACAGAATAACTCGTTACCCTGGGCGACCCACTTCTTAGATTTCAGATTTTTATTTAATTTCATTCTCAACATATGTTTTAGCTTTTTCTTCGTAATGAACATATTTTCCCAGATATTTCGTTTCAGTAATTTGTAATTGCTTATCTATTATTTCTGGAGAAGTAATTTTTCCCCTCAATATATTCATTGCTAGATTACGCCATTCATTTCTGGAACCTTGTTGACGAGCCATTATCTTGAAGAGAAAGCTAGTTGTGCTAAGGTATAAAACAATTAGAATGAGTAAAAAGATTAGTTTTAATTCCAAATTAATTTGAGTCTCAGACTTGGTTAAGATAAATATTGTAATGGTTACAAATACTGCAAATAGGGATATGAAAATCGATAAAATAAAATGAATAATGTTTTGTTTTATTGCTATCCCAGATATAATGTATTTCACAAATAATTTTACTCTTTCATCATCATCCATTCTTTTCACCCGGGTAAATTATTAATTCAATCCACCTATTTTCTTTCTATCACGGTTATTTTTCTTTTCTTCATATCTGAAATGAATTCGGCCACAGCAAAACTTTCACATTTACTTGAGAATAACAGAACAATGAGATTGTCACCAAAGTGTTTTTGATAAACGTCAATCTGCCCTCTCAGGGTCATTAATGGGCGCTGGGATTTGGGGAATTTTAATTCTACACCAACACCGCCTATGACGACATCTATCTTTGTTCTCCCAACTGAATATTGCGGAAGAACATTAACATGACCGAATCGACCACGAGCCCAATTAACGAAATCGCGCTCAAATTCGGCCTCTGAATCATGTGATTTGGTTATGTAGAATTCGTCATTAATCGCTTTTGCAACATTTTTAACGGAGATATTTTTTATTGATGTGGATACTTGTTTTTTTGTCTGTTTTGAATCCAGAACGCTCTTGATATATTTTAGAGTGATTTTGTTTGAATTATAAAGTGTGGATGTGTACGCATCTTTGCTTATTGTAGTTTGAAAAAATAATGGTTTGGCAATTATCTTTTTTTCTTCGGCCATATGTTTAAGTTGTGCGATTGTACACTTCTTCAATGCATCTTCTTTTTCATCTGTAAAGAACCCCATTTTCTACCACCTATGCGCAGTAACCAAATAGCGTAATCACATAATAAACTTATTCATCTTGAACAAATAAAAGAGAAAAAGAGGAGCGATTCCCTCACATTCCAAAATTCTAATTCACGAGCGAACTAAAACTTAGCCAGTGTGTTCGGATTAAATTCCAACCCGGCCACGGAACTGGTTCCAGCCACCCCGGTTCTGTAGCCGGCCTCCACCGCTCGTCTCGAATACGCAACGCGAATCTAGAGCGAAAAGCCCCCTATGCAAGATCCGCGCAACATATTTCACCCCACACGCACCAGTGGGGCGAGTACCCACCACCCCGCCCTTACAGGCGAGGTTTGACAATATACAGAAGCTTTGTATCACTCAGAATGCTGGCACATCGGAACCCCGCCCTCACAGGCGGGGCATGCTGGTTGAAACTGTCTGGATATTATTTTAAACCTGCAGATTCAGCCAACATCCGTTTTAGCTCTTCCTTGCTCTTTGCCTCGATACCGAAGAACTCGAAGAATTTCGGAGCCGTTTCCAGGATGTAGCCCCTGTTGGTACGGTTCTGGTAGATTAGTTTGCGCTTCACCAGTTCGTCGACGTGCTCCCGGGCCTTCTCGCCCACTATGGCCAGCAGCTCCTTCTTGTGCATGGGCTGGTAGTAGGCTATTAGCACGGCTGTTTTGGTAACTTCCCTGTCAAGCTCCTTCCTGGCAACGTCCTCTGTCTCCAGGGCGTATTCCTGCTTCAGTTGCATGGCATAGCCGGGGCCGGTCTTGGCCACGTCCAGCGCGGTAGTCCGGGACTTGTAGGAGCGCATCAGCTTTCTGAGGGCGTTGCGCACAGCTTTTTCTTCCAGACCTGTAGCATCTTGAATGTCTTTAACTCGCATGGGCTTTCCGGCCGAGAACAGTATTGCTTCCACAAGTTCGGCATCGGCCAACTCACACCACCGCCAGGTTCTCCGCCGGTACTACCGGGATGGACACCATGTTCTCCATGGGGGCCATGTCCCTTGATTCTACATTGCTGAGATATATCTCGCCGTAGGGGAGTTTCTGCTGCGCCAGTTCGACTTTCTCCATATTGGCAAGGAACAGCGTTGAGATGAATACCTTCACAATGTCCAGAGAGTCCTTTTCGTCCCAGACCTGGGTGATAGGGATGCGGTCGCCCTGGCATTGGCAGATGCGCTGCCATGTCATGCTGATGTCATCCTGAAGACTCTCGCCGTGCAGTTTATCGCTGATGACTATGGGCGCGGGGTCCGCTGGCCTGGCCAGATTCTTTATTCTCTCCCGGAGGGCCATTTCCTCCCTGGCCTCGTCGAATGCCTCCAGCAGTGCCACGAGCGTTACGGGTCTAACATCAGTCCCGTGGACCGCTTCCGTAATCATGGAGCTGCCGCCCAGCACAAAATCGCTGAATTCCGAGCCCGGTGCGGCGTCCATTGTGGGTTCTATGTCCCAGTCGCAGAAGAATGTTTCCTCGGGTTCTTCGGCCCGATCGGCCCTGTTGAGTATTCGGACGCTCTGGCTCTTGAGTATGGACCATGCCATTACGATAAGCCGCCCAGCAATAATAAAATTGACTTCCTCGTCCTTCTTGAGCTTGTTGAGGTATAGCTTTGTGAATTCCGCCAGGTCCAGGTTCCAGGGGTCGAATTTCTCGTCTATTACAAGCTGGAAAGCGATTGCCGCCGCCCTGTCCACCGGGTCATCAAGAACAACCTGTATGCCCATGTCCAATTCCTCCATTATGTGGAGATAATTGTCCAGGTCCAGACTTCCGGATGCGGGCTCTTTTATTATGGCCTTGTGGAACAGCAAATGGTTCATTATCTCTGTTTCTTTCTCGCCCATGGCCTCCTGGACCCTCTCATTCACTATCGGGCACACGTTCGGTGCGTTATCTTCTGTCATGTTATCCCATCTCCTGACCCGGTTCCGGGTCGGCATCTTTCTGGAGGTTTTTAGCGCCCCCCAGTTCAACTTTCATTATGATGTCTGAAATTCCCTTCTTCTGCATGGTGACGCCGACTATGTGGTCGGCCTGGTTGAGCGTTACTTCCCTCAGCGATATCTGAAGGAACTGCGCCTGGGCAGAGTTCTTCTTGACCATTACCGCAACATTTTCGGCGTTAATGGCATCGAGATTTTGATCTACTTCGTCAAGCATGTAGAACGGCGATGGATCGTACCTCTGAATCGCGAATATGAGGGCCATTGAGACCACACCCTTCTCCCCGCCGGAGAGGGCTTCCAGCCTGTGGACTTTCTTTCCGGGCGGCCTGGCGGTTATCAGCATGCCAGCTGAAAATGGATCGTCACGGTTCTCAAGAATGAGTTCTGCCTCGCCGCCCTCGGAGAGTTCAGCATATACCATTTTAAATTTCTCGTTAACTGCATCATAGACCTTCAGAAGACCGATTTTCTTTTTCTCATTGAGCTCGTCCATGAGTTTGATGAGGCGCTTCCGCTGCTCTTTCAGCCTGCCGAGTTCTTCCTTCAGGGAATCATGGCGGATCTGTTGTTCGTCATAATCATCCAGGGCCCTGAGGTTCACGTTCCCCATGGACTGCATGGCCGCTTCCGCCGCCTGAATGGTCCTGTTGAGTGTTTCGGATGAGGGGAGCTTCGTCATGTCCTTGATATCGAGCTTCTTCACAATCTCCTCGGCCTCGGCCAGCCTCTTTCCGGCGCTTTCCAGTTCTATCTTCAGGCCGCGTATGAAATCATTTTTAGCCTCGGCGGAATGAGCGAGCCTGTCGATTCCGGCCTCCATCTCGGTCTTGGATTTGTAAGCGTCATCACGTTTCTTGCGGAGCTGAGCGATTTCACTGCCCATTGAATCCTCTATCTTCTGCAGGGCTCGAAGCTCGGACTCGTTCTTGGCCAGAAGTTTCTCGCGGGATTTGATGTTCTCCTCCTCGGCCTTGAGCCGGGATTCGATGGAATCCAGTGAGGTCTTGACTTCCTTCATCCTTTCCTTGAAAAGAGTGGTTTTGCTCTCGAGCGCGCCCAGCGTCACCGAGAGTTCGGCTTCCTCCCTGGTTAAGATGGAAATTCTCTCCTGGAGCTCCTTCATCTCCTTGCCCAGGCCCCGTGATGCCATTGCCAGCATTTCCTTCTCTTTTGTCTGGCGCTTGCCGCTGAGCGTTGCCAGGTCCCCGGAAAACCTTTCCAGGTCAGAGAACGAACTATCTCTGAGCTCGGAAGTCTGCTCGAGTTCCTTCTCCAGGGTCTTCGTCTGCTTCTTGAGCTTCTCGATGGATTCCTTGAACTCTTTCCGTTGAGTTTCGAGAGTATCCAGCACCGGAGAGCCGGACGTATCCGACATGCCGGCTTCCTTGACCTGTTTCTCCAGCCCCAGGACTTTTTCCTTCACGTCCCGCAGCTTTTCCGAAAGCTTGTCAGCCTTTTCAGTGGCCTTGCGGAGCTTCTCCGCCACATTGTCCAGTTGGCCCCGGTCAGGAGAACCGAGCTTCATCAGGCTGCGCTCCTTCATTCCGCCTATCATGGCGCCGGAAACTTCAACCAATTCGCCGTCCAGAGTAACCAGGCGAACGCCGCCCATCCGCGCCCTGGCGGCCTCGAGCGTATCAACAACAATGGTATCACCAAGAACGGAGCCTATGGCATCCCTGTAATCTTCTTTGAACTCCACCAGGTCGATTGCGAATCCCAGGGAATCCTTAACTGCCATCATGGCCTTTCCCCTGGGCCGCTGGGGCAGCATCTTGCTTATGGGGAGGAACATGGCCCTTCCGACCCTGTTCTTCTTGAGGAAATTTATAGCTTTCTCTGCGCATGCGTCATCATTCACTATTACGGCCTGCATCCGGTTTCCTGCGGCGGTGAGTATGGCGGTTTCGAACTTGCTGTCCAGGGTTATTAATTCGGCGACTGTTCCGTGAATGCCCTTCAGTTCGCCCTTGTCCCTGGCCTCCAGGATGGCATTGACTGCGCCGCTGAAACCCCGCTCTACAGATTTGACTGCGTCCGTTTCCGCTTTCAGCTGATTGTAATCCCTGGTGAGCGTCCGAATTGCCGCTTCCAGTTCCATGGACTGCCTGGTCAGCTCCTCTTCCTCCTTCCGCCCGGCGAAGTACTTGTTCTGAAGTTCCTTCAAGTTACCGCTGGATTTTTTTCCGTCACTTTTCAGCTCCTTCAGGCGCCACTCCGCATCCTTCACCTGGAATTCCAGGCTGGTCTTCTTTTCCTCCAGCTCATCCAGGTTTTTTTGCTGTCTTTCTGCCTTGTCCACCAGCCGGTCCTTTTCCACGGAGAGCGTCCTGACTTTCTCGCCAAGTTCCTCTTCGCGTTTCTTCATCTCAAGAACTTCTTTCTGAAGCGGCGTTGCGGCGGAATCGGAACCGGCAAGTTTCTTCTCGGCAGCCTCGAAATCCTTCCTGGCCTTTTCCAGTTCGGAGAACGACGCCTTGTGCTTCTTTTGTATCTCCGTCCTTTCCTTTGAGAGGGCCTCGGATTCCCTGACCAGCTTGTCCATGTCGGCCTTTCGCTGCTTGCGCTGAATCTTAAGTTCGGATATTGCATCCACGGAATTCTGGATGCTATCCTGGCACCGCGCCACTTCCACCTTCAGTGCATCCAGGTCCTGGCGTAACTTGGCGGATTCCGCGGTACTCTTGGCGTTTATGTCTTTTTCCGCCTTCTCGAGTTCCTTCAGAATATCTTTGAACTTCAGTGAAAGAGCATCCTTTTCGGTTGTGATTTTGATTATTTCCTTCTCACGGCCGACTATCTGGTCTTCCAGGCCGCGTATCTCGTTCTCCAGGCTCTCCTTGCGCTTGAATTCGATCTGCGCCTTTGCCGTATCAAGCTTCTCTTTCTGCTCCCTGTATTTCAGGGCGCCGGACCTGTCCGATTCAAGCTGCTTCAGCTGCTTTCTCAGTTCCTCCAGGATGATGCCAATGCGATCAAGGTTATCCTCTGTTTCCAGTTTATCCTTCTGGGCGCTTTCGATGTCGGAATCGAATCTGCTTATGCCTGCGATATCGTCCAGGATTCCGCGGCGTTCCTTGGGGCCCATCTCCACTATTCGGGTGATGTCACCCTGCTGGACAAGATTGTAGCCTTCCGCGGAAATCTTGGCATGTGAGAGAATGGAATCAAAATCAGCGAGGGAAGATTTTTTCTCGTTGACATAGAAATAGCTGACATAATCAGCTTTGCCGGTGGTGCGCTTAACGAGCCTGGTAAGTTTCACTATGTCTGTAGCCACCGGAAGAATCTTGTCAGTGTTGTCGAAAAGAAGCGAAACCTTTGTGAAACTGGCAGCGGAACCGGCCCTGCCCCCGTTGAATATAAGATCGGTTAATCGTCCGGCGCGTATGGCCTTGGAACTTCGGGGACCCAGAACGAAAAGGATTGCATCGGAAATGTTCGATTTACCGGAACCGTTGGGACCGGTGATGGCAGTAAATCCGTTCACAAGGGGCACCCTCATCTTTCCCTTGAATGACTTGAAATTTTCCATCTGTATCTCTTTCAGGTACATGCACTTCACCGGTTGAACGGATGGAGAAAGTGGGGCTATGCTGGCAAGGGCTGAAAGTCCATGCTCGTTAGGCGTGAGCAACGAGAGCGAATTTGACCCATATATCCAAGCCAGGCAAACGAAACAGGCCCTTTTCAATAGGTATTGACCTGTGCATCCCATCCGTTTGGTCTGACACTACGTCAGACAAGCACCTATATCTATACACTAGTATAAAAATACATCGGTTAATGTATGACTCTGAGAAAAAAATTCAATGACAACAAATTTCAAGCGTGAAAATGCACGTCAGACAATATGATGCTATAACCTAATAATCAGCATTTTCGTATCGACTGGATTGTGATACCGGCAACTATTATATACCATTCCTATTATCGGGGTGAAAACGTCGGAGGTACTTTTATGGAAGAGACACTGTGCAACGTTGAATTCCTGAAGGGGCCCAAAGCTTTCATAGCAAGGGTCGAGAGCGATTTGGGCGGAACAAGGGAATACAGAAGCGAATCATTTGAGGAAGTATTGGAACAGGTAATACTTGACCTGCAGGAAGAGTTCGAATCTTCCACACAATAAGCGAAAAGGCATAAACGACCGGGCCATAACCGTACGAAGCAATGCTTTGAACCATTGACTGGCCTGTATCTTTACATCCCATAGGTCATGCACATGAGTATCGTTAAATTAGCAATTTTCCTTTTTTCATTATTTCGATTTCTATTCCGTCGCCGTATCTGGCAGTTATTGTGGGAAGCTTGATCAACCCGTCCAGGTGAATCATGGCCTTGGCATCGTCATCGTAATTCGCGCCTATAGCTATGTGACATGTGGAATACACTTTCTCGTCCTCCAGCATATTTCCTACTATCTCAGCCTTCCTGTTCAGGCCTATGCCCAGTTCTCCAAGATTCCGCGCGTTCCTGGCGTATTCCTCGCCGGATGCTGAATCAAGTTTACCGGATTTGACCATCGCCAGTGCATTGTCCCGGCCGGACTGCAGGGTTTTCTCAAGAATCGCCGCCTCGTCACCGCCTTCCAAAACGGTCACAAAATTATCCTTCACCCTGGCGATTATCGGTTCCGTGATTACCAGGTCGCCCTTCTCAAGGGAGATTGAACCGTCAAATGCGATGGTGCCCCGGGAACTGCGGAGCTCGGGAGAAACGTACACCTCACCGGCCGGAAGGTTGCCGCCGGTCCCGGGGGTGCGGAAATCCCCGTCGTCCATTTCCGCCAGGCGATTTCTGAGGCCGATGGTGAGGTCAGTGCCCTTGTCGGATGCCACATGGACACTGACGGCTTTGTCGAGAATGGTCTTGATGCCGGCACATTCCCTTCTCAGCCTGGAATAATCGATGGGAACTGTCTTGCCGAACATTTCCACTGTCACGCTGGGCGACCAGAAAGCGCGCATCATCTTGCCCCTGTAAAGATAATCGAATATGTGGTCGTACTCCTTCTCTCCCAGTCGGTAATTTTCCTTGATGCCCTGCTCGTCCTTCCCGAGCTTCTCCGCGCTCAGGGAGATACATACGTCCGGGTTGGAACGGATGGCTTCGATTACGGCCTTCTCAGCGAAATCAAGTTGAGTCTTCAGCGGCTGGACCATGAGAACCGGTTTACCTCCGAGCGCGGCTATGGCATCATACATGGCCATTGAAATTGAATAGACATTTGATTCCGGATTCGTGATTATCAGGGCTGTGTCACCATGCCCGATGCCCAGAACGTCTTTCGCAGCCACCTCGGCAGCATTTTTCAACCCGGCGTTCCTTATCAATTTCAAATCGTCCATCCCAAATATGGCATTCATGTAATTCACCGACACGGGATTGCCTTGTTTGTTATAAATATCACTCTCCAGAAACAAGAGACTTTTTATTATTTTCGGGATTTTTTGCATCAAGCATGGATGCACCATGAACCAGTATATTTCTCAAAAGAAGGGTTGACACTATTTCCCGAATAAATTAAAAAGTCTCAAACCGATATAAGAAATTATTTAAAATGATGGCACATTCCCTCCCCTATACTAAGGAGGAAATTCCGTGGAAAAGAACGAGGACTACGAAAGAATACTGTCCACCTACTATGGTGAAAACCAGGTAGTGGCAGTGATGATGCTCAAGATAGACACCAAGGAAGCCGAGGAAATAGCCAAGATGATTGCGAAGTTCGATGTGGTTGAGGAACTTTTCATGGTCACCGGCGAGGTGGACATAATACTGAAGGCCAGGTTCGAGAACTACAAGGCGCTCAAAACATTCATCCTGGACCTTAACACCGTCAAGGGCATCAAGGAAACGAAGACTATGACCGTTGTAACGCCCTTCAAGGAAAACGGAACCGTGCTGTTCTCTCAGTGAGAGGAAATGAGTGCTCCCCAACGCTAAAGCGTGGGGTATCCTTTCAGTTTTCACCCTGAATTTCGTAATTTCATAGAGAAAAGAACTCATTCAGATTTATTCCAGATTGCTGAAATTTCAGAATAGATGGGGAGCACTTTTATTGAACAAGTCCTCGCGGAAGAGCAGCTTGAAAGCGCCCGTATCCGCAGACTTAAAAGTCGCGGTATGTGGGCGAGGACATGTTCAATCACGTAAGTGGCCAGCCTTCAAACGATATTATTCAGCAATAACAGATTTGATTTTCTGACTGGCTGTTATAATCTGTTCCTGTATCAGCGATATCAAAATGCCATAATTTATTGGCATAGCTATCTGTAGTAATAGAGGAGAACTTGGGGATACGGACCACTTACCGTTGTAAGAGGTTTCACATCAGTGACCTCTTACGAGTTCACGAAACCATTAATTGCAGGTGCTATATACACCCGAAAGAGGTGGGTCAATGAACACACAGGAAAAACTCGAACAGATAATAACAATACTCGATCAACTGGCTGACGACAATTCAGTCCCCAGGAACATAAGACGCGGAGCCGTAGAATGCAAGGAAAGGCTTCGAAGGAAAGACGAGGCCATGGACGTCAGGATAGCCAGCGCCATATTTAAGCTGGACGAGATGGCCAGCGATCCGAACATCCCGCTCCACGGCCGCACGCTGATATGGAACGTCATATCTCAGCTTGAGCAGGCAAAGTAGTGCCGCAAAATTATGCATCTCAAATGCTTGCTATAATTTTGCGGAAATTTCACACACGGTGAATCTGTTTGTTTCTCAATTGATGATTCAAGGCGAACGCTCTTTATTGCTTGGATTTAGTTTTCGCATTCACCGCTTGTTTGTAAACTACCAGCCCCTAAAGGAGCTGGCGTTTGTTGCCAGGGCTGGAAGTTTACCCAGGGGCCATGCACCTGATTTATCAAAGCCAATTAGCTTTGATTACATGCGCAATAGATTGGACGGCGCATGGCGGTCTATCACGTTATTACTGCTTATGCCGATTCATCTCAGCCCTGAAGGACTGAGCGTTCTCGGCATTTATGCAGTAAAATGCTGGCAATTTTATGGCCCTGGATTTAGCAATAATATGTTTCCGGGCCATGGTCGAATGCACCGCCGCGAAATGATTTAAGTTGCATTCAACAACCGCCATTAGACGGACTTGAAATTATACTAGGGCACCGACTAAATTGGTTCCGCGGCCGGTTCCAGCCAACCACATCATACCTCGGTCGAATTGAATCTTATTCATTATGGAGGCCGGGGTTGTGACATCGAATTCAAAAAATTCGATGTTTGTGACACGATTCCCGCATCATCCTTTTAAATCCTCGCCTGTAAGGGCGGGGTTAGCATAAACCGGCGCTCATACTGGCCCCAGGGCCGGTTCCAGCCTTCTCGGTTATGTCGATGGTTCCAACCATCTTTTCAGGCTCAAATTCAAAGCACTCAAAAACAGATTAAATATGAAAAGGAGGGAGGGCAAAACGCCCTCCCATTCTCTTGTTTATTCCTGGGGCGGCGGTGGGGGGTAGTTGCCAGAGTATCCCGTATCCGTCGGGGGTTCCGCGGGTTCGGCCGGCTGCGGATACTGATATGAGGTCTCCTGCACGTGTTCGGGCTGGGGATAGGTTTCTGCGGGTTGCATGGGCTGCACCGGCGGTTCCGGTTGCACAGGCGCTTTTGCCTTTGACATTGACCTCCACTTCATGACGCCGATAATGGCGATTATCAGGGCCACAATTGCGAAGACAAGTGCCAGGAAACCGCTGGCGTTCATTCCCATTATCGTACCGTGAGCCAGTTCTCCGGCATTGGAGTCGATTATCACGGTCTGGATGTCATCGAATCCGGTTCCGCCTGTCAAGGCGACCATGACAAGGTGCTTGCCGTCGGTCGTGTTGTCCGGTATCAGATATTCCAGAACACCGGAATGCTCGGTGACCCAGATTGTTTCAACGTGCTCGCCGAAAACGGTGATTTGCAACTGGAATCCGTTGACATTGTCCGGAACATCGCCGATTTTCTTGATGGTGTAGTTTATCTTCATGACGTCCCCGGGTGCATAGGAGTTCTTCAGAACCCTGAACTCGAGGAAGTAGCCGCTGTAGACCTGTGCGGTGCTGGAAGCGAAATACGTGCTGCTGGCGCCGGTGACATACACCCTTGCCGTGGGGTTGACGGCATGTTCCGTCGGAAGCAGGAAACTGAATGTTCCGTTCTCTGCAACTCCCTGGGCCAGAAGGTAGCCGTCCGGATCGGTTATTCTGTAGGTCGCACTGACATCAGCATCGCCCGAGAGAACGAACATCCAGGTGATGTTATCGCCGGGCATGTAGATGCTCTTTGTGGTGAACAATACTAGCTGACCGCTGGATACCTGGATGCCGTTGAGAGAGTCGCTTGCCTGAATTCCGTCGGATGTGATGGCAACGGCGCTCACGTACAGGGAGCCTTCCACATTGCTGGGCAGCGTGAAGGTTATCACTCCGGCGTTGCCGAATCCCAATGCGATGTTTATCCGGCTTCCCTGCATGATGTATGCCTCGAAGGTCACCTTGGCACCTGTTACCTCGACACCGTCCCTGAGGACCCTGTATGGCACTGTGACAAGCTCGCCGGGTGCGTAAACCTCTTTCTGCTGATACATAATGAGGGCCACCACCGGGTCGGTCATGAGGTTGAAACTGTGGGTCCCGTTGTATTTGACATCGCTGTTGCCGCTGAATGTGGCATTGATGACCATCACCCAGATGCCTTTGGTGGCTGTTGTTGGAATCTGGAAGGTGGTGGAAACTGTGCCGGCGCTGTTGGACCTGACTGTCCATGGCGCGCCAATGGTAGTTCCGTCGCGCTGAACTGTTATCTTGATGTCAACGTCAGGTACCGGAGAATTTGTTGAGCCAACCCGGGAGTTCAGGGTGATGAACATTGTATCGCCCGGAAGGTAGGATGAACGGTCTGTGCCCACATCCACGTCGAGTCCGCGCACCTGGAATCCCACATATTCGGTATCGGAGTGACTTGCGGTATCCTCGCCTTCAATCTCTATGTCGCCCGAGGTGCCAATCATCGAGTCCCTGGGTACGGTGAAAGCGAAGCTTCCGGATGAACCGGAGATATCGGTGAGATCCTTATTTATGGAGTCCCATTCGTCGTCAATGTAATGCATGATGGAATCCCCGGTGACGGATATGGCTCCGCCGTCATGATTGTTCACGGCGCGCCAGAACAGTGTTCCGGACTGACCGGGCACGAAGTATGACTGGCTCATGAAAGCCTCGATTGTTATTTTCTTCAGTGAGAACTCGCGGGATGTGAGAAGGAGAGTATCCATGTACACATCAACGCTATACCAACCGTCAGGAAGGGTCTCCGCGAAGGTGAAGTCCTTCCACCACTCGCTTGTTCCCGCCGGAACGTTCCAGGATGCAGTGGGCAGTGTAACTCCGGAAGCATCCGAAATCAGAACGCGGTATGCGTCTTCCAAAGTGGTGGTAACGGTCAGGGTGACCGCATCGCCCTGGGAGTACACGGATTTCTCCGGCAGAATGCCAATCTCTATCTCGATCACCATGAATATTGCGGAACCGATTAGCGTCCAGGTCCGGTTGTAAACTGCAACCGTGTAAGTTCCCCGGACATCCTCGGAGTAACCGATGTTGTAGAGATTGTTGTTGTACGCTTCGCCATCCGAGTTTGTGTTCAAGGTGTTGTTGCGAAGCGGATCTTCCTCACCGTTCTTGAACAGAAGTACCCTGGCAGCGTAACTGTCGCTGTCATAGGGAATTGTTCCGTCGTAGAAGAGCATTATCTCGTAGCCGACGGTCTCGCCCTCCCTGAAAACGGTTCTATCGTCGCCGTAATAGGTCAGGTTGATGGTGGCCAGGTCCGGAAGGACAACCGAGAAATAGAAGGTCCCTATGGCCTGGGGCGGGAGTGCATCGTTGAATATGGTCACCATGTAACGGCCGAACTGGTCCTGGTACTCATTCCAGGGATAGAAATACTCCTGGTCACCACCGGAGTTGTTGGTGCTCAGGTATCCTGTGTCCACAACTTCAATGCCGCGGGTGATTTCATACCAGACATCGCCGTAACTTCCGTCGAACGGATTGCCGTACTGGTCCAGGGCCAGGAAATCAAGGACTACTTGCTGGTCCTCGGTGAATTTGTCAGTTACCACATCATCATAGTTTGATGTCCAGCCCGTCGCCGACCATGGTACCGGGTTGTAGATGCGGAAGGTGTCGGTCACTACCACATTTCCGGAATAGTTCACGAATAGGGTGTAGAAACCGACTTCACGGGTGTACCAACCGCCGTCGGTATGGTCACCGGTGAATTGGCCGTAACTATTCGTTGTGAATGGGGCGTTCAGAACCTCGCCTATAACACCATCACCCGCAATGGTCACGTTCACAATCTGTCCCTGCAGGGGAACTCCGGCGTCCAGGACAGTTACCTCGAACACCACCCAGTCGGACGGTTCAAAGTAATCCTGCACATTTCCGGACAGGTCGCTGAACACTATGGTTCCGGTGTAGGGCTGGGCTCGAGCCGTAGCTCCCACAAAAAATCCACTTGCTATTATCATGCTCGCCAGAATCAATGCTCTCCATTTCATGTTAATACCTCACATATTAATTGCATTAAATTTGCAGATTGGAATCAGAATGAGGGTATATATACATTTGGAGATGCGCCAACATATAAAAATTTAAATTTAGATGCGGCTGCCGGGATTTGAACCCGAGCAACAAGCTTGGGAAGCTTGAATCCTAGCCAGCTAGATTACAGCCGCATTCCGGTTCGAGATAAGTGTAAGAATATTTAAAACTTGAATACGAGATTACCATTTACCCTTTTTCTTATCTTTCTTCAAATTCCAGCCGTCAGGGATCTTGCCCATGACCACACCGGGTTCGTTTCCCGCGTTCTGGAATCCTGGGTCAGCGGATGGTTGCGGTTCCTGCATGGATATGGCCTGGGGCGAGATTATGGCCACCGGAATGAACGGATGTCCGCGTCCGCCGTCCTCCATTTCCCTCTGATGCTGCAGAGATAGAATGCCGCCGACATATCCGAAAATCACCGTAAGCACATACGGATAGATGAAGAATTCGTGGGACCACATTGCCGAAATGAATGTCTGGATATAATTGAACATGAACCCGAAGACCGGGCCCATCACCGGGATATTGGCAGTGGCCAGGTTCGCGCCCTCGGTTGGTAAATTCAGGAACCAGTCGATTTCCCCGACAAAGGTTCCCATGTACCTCATGATGAACAGCAGAAATATCAGGCTCATGGGGGCGAAAGCCGCCAGGGCGCCCTTCTGCGGGGTGCCGGCCTTTCTGCCGCCCACATAACCGGCAATCATCTGCCCGAATGGGGGTAACCAGAACAGAAGTAATGAAAGAACGGTGGTGTACCAAACTCCTGACCAGAAACTGTAGATTTTTTTGGTTTTGACTGCCTCGACGGTTTCGTTGCCCACAACATATGGGTGGGGGCCGTGACCAAGTGTATAGACTCCCGATTTCTGGAGCTGCTTGGTGGTCCTGTCTTGGCCAGTTATTGCATTCTTTTTTCCGAACATCCCATCCCGGTAATATATATGGCAGACACTATAAAAAAGTATGGAATGATGGTAAGAGTTCAGTGTTCTGAAATTTTAGATTGTAGATTTTAGATTTTAGATTTTTGCTAAGAATATCTGTAAGTGGTCAATCTTCAGAAGTTATAATCCCGCAATAATAGATTTTATTTTCTGGCTGGCTGTTCTAATCTGTTCCTGTATCAGCGATATCAAAATATCATAATTTATTGGCAGTGCTATCTGTAGTAATAGAAGAGAACTTGGGGATACGGACCACTTACCGTTGTAAGAGGCTTCACATCAGTGACCTCTTACGAATATGCAACGCCGTCAATCCGTCGTAAATCTACAATCTACAATCTACAATCGTCAATCTACAATCGCCAATCCCTAAATCAAAAATTATTTCAGCTTCTTTAATATGAAAATGCCGGCCACCCCGCCAATGAGGAATATCACCACAAGAACAATCCATATTGTGTTGCTGCTCGTCCCCGGTGCCTGGACGGTGGTGAAAGAAAATGATATCGGGGAATCAATATTGTTGCCCCACTCATCTGCTGCGGCCGTGGATATGATTACTGTATAGTAGGCACCATAATCCAGACTGTCCGGTGTGAAAGTGACGTTGAAACCGTCCCAGGAGAATGTTCCGGTCACGTTGCCGGTGATGGAAAATGCGTTCTCCACCGAGGTTCTGTTCATCGGTTCGTTGAATCGGATGCGGATGGTACCGTTCAAGGGGAAAGTACGGTCGCCGTCGGCCACGCTTACGTTCTGAATTGTCGGCGGAAATATGTCCCCAAGGTCCGTGAATGATATTTCTCTTGTCTGGTTGACGTATATTCCGGTTATGGGGTTCGGCTCGAAATTGTATCCATCAATCAATACCTCTACATTGAGCGGAGATGAGATTACCCCGGAATCAGACACTGTTCGATCCTTGACTACAAGAATTGGAGTGATGCCACTCAGGTTTGTGGTGAGGTCATGGAGAACCAGCTGATTCTCTCTCACAATCACCCTTGCACCGAGGATGGGCTCACCGTAATAGTCTTCGACGGTCACACGGAAATTATCGAAGGTCTGGAAAAGGCAATTATCACCGCCGATGATGACCGCAGTTGGGTCCACGGAGCGGTTGAAGCTCGCACCGGTGGCATTGGCCTCCAGATACACCTGGGACCTTGTCGAGTTTTCAAATCGTGTATTGTAAATTTTGAAGGTTGAATTGGTGGCGAATACGGCACTTCGGGTGTGGATTATCGTGCTGTTCTGTATTGTGATGTTCTTACAATCATACAGTGTGACAGACCCCTGGGCGGTGAGACTGCCATAATACCCCTTGGACCAGCCTGAATCTATGAAAAGACCGTCAATGACCATGTCCTTTTTGCCCACGAAGAAACAATCCCTGATGTCTATGCCGTTGACCAGATTGTTCTGCATGGTATCGAGAAGATTTTTGGATTCATAATCAATATCCATGCCGACATTGTTATAAACCAGGGTATTGTTGTTCAAGATGGCATTGGAATGTATGAACCGCGTGCCGTTGCCGTCACAACTAACAATGAGATTGTTTTCAACCCTTGGAGATGCGTAGAAGCCGTGAATCCCGTCCATGCAATCCCTTACCTGATTGAAGGTGATGTTCGCATCGCCCCAGGCAAGAATGCCCAAAATGCATAATCGTATGAGATTGTTTTGAATTTCGGCGGTATCATAACAGACCACTCCGTAATAGCTTGACCTGATGTTGTTATTGACAACAACCGCATTGGAACGGTTGTCCGTGATAATACCGGACCAGGTTGTGAAATTTATGTAATTGTTCTTTATCAGCATGGTACTGCCCTCACCGGCCAGGATTCCATGGAAATACGTGTACTCGATGGAAGAATTGGTTATGGTGGCCTCCGAGCCCCAGCACATGATTCCGCTCTCGGAAAATTTCACCGAAGCATGGTTGAAAATGCTCGGAACGGTGCTGTTTTCCAACTGTATGCCGTGCCAGTCACTCGTGGCAGGAGTATTCGTGTACGGCATGAAAGTGACATTCTTGAAAGGTGCGCCATTTGCGATTATCCCGCCGTTCACATACAAACCCGTACCCGGATTGAATTTTACAGTGGCGCCTTCCGTTATGGTCAAAACGGCACCTGCCGCTACCCAGATGTTTTTTTTCACCCATATGTAAGGGTAGGAAGTGTCCCAGGTGATGTCTGTGGTTATGTTATCGGTCCAGGGAAGTCCGGGATCAATCCCCCTGGTCTCGCCCATGGGTGGGGGCCCAGGCTGAACAACATCTGTTGCAATACCTGTCCCCAGCAGTATGCAGAACGCTATCAGTACTGCGAGTTCCCGTTTCATTTTATTCCTGCGGAAATTGATTAATGAAGAAGTCCGGCGGCCCGGAGTTCCTTCTTGAGGGTTTCGACACCTGTCTCGATGTCATCGACCTTCTTTGCGCCGGTGCAGACTACCTTTCCGGAACCGAATAACAGCATGACTACCTTTGGATCGGCGACCCTGTACACCAGACCGGGGAATTGCTCGGGTTCGTATTCCACACGCTCCAGTCCGAGGGTGATTGCAATGGCATTCAGGTTCAGGTCGTTCTTGAGGTCATAGACGGCGACGATATTCTGGACAGTGATTATTGGGTCCTTGATGACCGATAATCCGGCCATTTCCAGCTTTTTGCTGACAGTCTTGATGGTCTTCTTGACGCTCTCGATTGTCTTGGCCCCAGTGCAGTTGGCTTTTCCGCTCCTGAAGAGCAGTATGGCGGTTCTCTCTTCCTTCAATCGGTACACAAGACCGGGAAATTGTTCCGGCTCGTACTCTGCACCGTCGAGGGCAAGCGCAACTTGGTTGAGGTCAAGCTTCTCTGCAAGAGTGGTCGATGCAACTATGTTCTCAATGCTGATTTTCTGCTTTTCAGCCTTGGCTTTCGGTTCTACCTTAGAGTTCGGTTCAACCTTGGCTTTCGATACTGCCTTGGCCTTTGGTTTTGCCTTGGCCTTCGGTACTGCCTTGGCCTTCGGTTTTTCTGTCTTGGTTTTCGGTTTTTCGGACATGCTTTTTGCCCCCCATATTATAAGAGTATCTCTTGTATATGCTTAAATAGTATTTAAACGCTACGAATGTAAACTACCAGCCCCTAAAGGAGCTGGCGTTTGTTGCCAGGGCTGGAAGTTTACCCAGGGGCCATGCACCTGATTTATCAAAGCCAATTAGCTTTGATTACATGCGCAATAGATTGGACGGCGCATGGCGGTCTATCACGTTATTACTGCTTATGCCGATTCATCTCAGCCCTGAAGGACTGAGCGTTCTCGGCATTTATGCAGTAAATAATGGAAATATAGGGTATTTTTACATTTAATAATTGACGATGTAACATATGAGATACAACAATTAACATATCTTCAATTTCGCAGTAGATATATCCGAATACATCGGCCCCTGCGGTGTCAACACACTCTTCTTCAGGATTATCCGGCCCACCGGAACATCTCCGAACTCGCCCGTCTCCCAGCCATGGATAATTTCGGCCAGTTCCCTCCTGTTGCGGCTGTCCCTGACCCTGGCAACAGTGACATGGGGGGAGAATTTCCGTTTCTCCGGCTCGAAACCCAGCGGCTTCAGGCCGTCATCGATTCTCTTGGCGATGACACCAAGAGTCTCTGCGCCCTCCAGCCCCGCCCAGATTACGGAAATCTTGTCAAGGTTGGGAAATGCGCCCGTCCCTTTCATCTGCATCTTGAACGGCAGAACACCGGATACTGCCGAGTTCATGATTTTTTCTATTTCGGGAACAATAGCCTCATCGGTATCTCCAAGGAACTTCAGAGTTATGTGAATGTTTTGCAGGTCAACTATCTTGAGATTTGCGCCGCTGCCCTTCACGGCCTTGGAAAAACGGTCCAGCTCCGCGGAGAATGGCACTTCCACGGCGATGAAGGCCCGGAACACCGGCTCACCCCGAGATGACAGTACCCAGGAATTCCTTCCCGAGTATGGCCTTCTCCAGTTCTACTAAATCCCGGCCCTGGACAACGCTGGTCTCTATACCCGAACGGGCCACAATCTTCGCTCCTAAGGGATCGAAGACAACGTTCGGACCGGCTCCCGGCGGCACTTTCATGCATATCTCGATAAGTTCATTGAAAGTGATTTTGTCCAACTTCCTGGCATCCGGGTCCTTCTTCGGATCGGCGGTGTAGACACCGTCAACCGAGGTCGCGTTCACCAACCTAATCGCACCGGCCCGTTCCCCCAGCATGGCAGAAACTGCATCAGTGGTGTGGCCCGGGTGGGTGCCGCCCATGATAACAATCTTATGATTCTTGGCTGCGGAAAGTGCCTCGTCGAAGGTCTCCGCCGGAACATGGTATGCGGAGTCCCCCAGAGCGATAATCAGCATCCTGGCATTGAGCCGCGTGACCTCGATTCCGATATCATCCAGGTAGGATTCATCAGCGCCCAGGCTCCTTCCCAGCCTGATGTAATAACGGGCTATGCGGCCGCCGCCCACCACTATGAACAGCCGAACCTTTTCAGAGATGCCATTAAGCAGCTCCGCCAGTTTGACAATGTAATCCTTGTCGTCCTCGTCCGGGACCAGTATCGAGCCGCCGATTGAAACTACTACGGTGTCCATGAGTATCGACCCTTAATCAGACGGATGATATATTAGAGTTTGGAACGGACGATTGAACCTCGCTGCAAGGGGCAGAATAAGCATCGGCTTCATCGGTGCCTATTATCCGTCGCCGCCGAAGAAGCCCCGGAGCATGGGATGCATTTCCATCATCTGCTCGCGGCCCATGGCCTCATAGGTCTGAATCATGATACCTACGGCTAGCAGCACACCTGTACCGCTGGAGTTACCCACAGTGCCCAGCATGTCCGCGAACGCGGCCAAACCACCCACGATGGCACCGCTGAGTACCGTTACCACTGGAATGTAACGTTCAAGAACCTTTTCAAGAATCCTGGGATCACGTCTGAAACCGGGAATCTGCATACCGCTGCTCTGAATCTGCTCGGCAACGGATTTCGGGCCCATGTTGGTGGTGTCAATCCAGAACTTGGCGAACAGGATGGAACCGAATATCATGACTGCAACATAGACGAACAGACGCACCATGACCTGGAACAGAGATTTTTGAACACCGGTCTCGTAATAAGGAAGATATCGGGAATCGAAAATCGGCAATAACCAATCCTGGAGACCGCCCAATGTGGAAACGTACCACGCGGCACCTCCGGTAAGCTGGGGTCCGGAACCAAAGTCCGCATAGTAACCGACCAGTGGATTTTGGCCTATCAATGGCACGGTGGAAAAGAACGAATTGGACCAGAAAAGCATGGCGAACATTCCCACGTTTGCCAGCACTGCGGCTATCAAAATGACAGGGATGTTGGACGCGTAAATCAACTTGATGGGGTAACGGCCCCTGGCGCCCCTGGCGCTCTCGTGGGCCAGCGGAAGTTCGATCCTTACGGATTCTATGTAGGCCACGAAGAAGAATATGACCAAAGTTCCTATGAGCGCGATTATCGGATTGGGTGGATTGATGAGCAGGGTCTCGAAATAACCGCCCGACATCTCCTGGGCGGAAACGTTGGTGAAGTAGTAAATCGTCTTCATGACAGTTCCCGCAGGCGGATTCGCCAAACTTGTGGGTAAGGCGCTGTCAACCGGCATCCAGTTGAGGGTTCCGGTGAATATCTGCTGCGCGACTCCGGCCGCGATGAACAGCGAGATACCGCTGCCGATTCCCCACTTGGAGACTGTCTCATCCATGAGGAACACCAGGTAACTGCCAAAGCACAATTGCGCGATTATAAGGATTTTGGCCCAGCCGCCGCCGATGTTGCCTATGAGGTTGTCAGATGGTACAAGATACCCGTACACCTGGGGGACGGACTCCACAATTATCATAACTATGACAAGAAATTTCTGAGCGCCCTGGTAAACGGCTTTATCGTCGTCGTCCTTCAAATCCAATTTTATAATTTTGGCCCCGACAAAGAGCTGCATGATGATGGAACCGGTAACTATCGGCCCGATACCCAGATGCATAAGCGATCCTTGGGCACCGGCCATGATGGCCCTGTAACTCTCGAACAGGTCGATTGTGTTTTCCTGGTCAAGACCATATATCATGACATTGGTGAGTATGAAATAAAGTATGAGAATTAGAACTAACCAGAACATTTTGGTCTTGAAATGTACGTGGCCGTCCGGCTTTTTAATGGTTGGAAGCCTGTCGTAAATTGGCTTCAGTTTGTAGAGTAGACTTTTTTTCGACTCACCCTCGCTCATGTGCATCACTCATCGCTTTTTTCTTCTGCCTCTACCTTACCGCCAGCGGCCTCAATTTTCTCGCGGGCCTTGGCAGTAACTTCGTGAACCCTGATTGTAACAGGCATTTTAATGTTTCCGCCCCCCAGCAGCTTGGAGTACTTGGATTTGGTCAGGTCTATGACCATGACATCGCCTTCCTTCTTTGCCAGACCGTATTCAACGAACCTGGACAGGTCAGATTGAATAACACCGACATTGACGGTCACCTTGTCATCCTTGAGGGATGCGTGGCGTTTGAAACCATGCCTTCCGAAGTGGTCGGGGGCATATTTCACCATGTATGTGTGTTTGTGCTTGTGCAGACCAGCATTTCCCTTGCCGCCCCTGAGACCGGCACCTCTACCGCCCTTCTTGCCGCGACCATGGGTTCTGCTGCCCCTGTATTTCTCTGTTCTTTTCCTCATTTGGATTCCTCCTTGGGGATTGCCTTCTTCTTAACCGGTGCCTTCTTGGCCGGTGCTTTCTTCGGAGCCGGTTCTTCAACCTTTGGCGCAGCCACCTTCTTGGCGGGTGCCTTCACCGGTTCAACGGCCCTTGGCACGGGTGTCTTTTTGGCCGGTGCTTTTTCCGGTACTGCTGGCTTGGCGGGTGCCTTGGCTTTGTCCTTCGGTGTCAGTGAGGCTGTGTCCAGCATCTTTAAAATCAATTCGTTGATGGCATCTCCGCGGTAACCCAGGGAACCGTGATCCCGATAGGAACGCTTGATCCCTTCAAATCCCTGGCGTGGGGGGTGCAGCCTGAAAACGGGTTTTACGCCCTTCAGGTCGCTGTATTTGCAAGTGCCGGCAATTATCGCTTCCGTGAACTTGATCAGGGATTCATGTTTGGTATTGTCCTTGACATACTGGTTGGTGAGGGGACGGTCGCCGGAGAGCTTGCCACGTTTTATTATCATGTTCGTGAGCACCTCGGTCTTTATCTCGCCCCAGGTCACGTAGTCCTTCACTTTCTGAAGCATGCCATCATAGGTCTTGCCCGTGGGTATGAGAACACAGTGGTTAACCTGGTTCAACCGAAGGTATTTCAATGTCTCCTTGACCTCTCTGTGGGCCTTTATATCGCTTCGGAGTCTGATAATGGCGCGAATCATTTTGCATCACCTTCCGCGGACTTCTTTTCATCGCCTTCGGGGACCGGTTCTTCATCAATTTTTGATATGTCTTCAACCGGTTTCGCTGCCGCAGATTCAAGCACCTTCTTGATCTGTTTGGGTCTCTTTCCGGCAACATCTTCCTCAGAAACGTCCTTGTCACGAAGCTCCTGTTCCCGTCCTCTCTTCTTCTCCTCGGCTATCCTGGCACGCTCCTCGGGAGATGTATCGAGATATACCTTGTTTACAGGTCCGGTGAGAATGTGAAGATTCTTGGCCTGGACGCTGTTGACCCTCATCCTGGCAGTCTGTCTCAATGCCTCGAATGCCGCGAAGCTGTAATTCACGGTTGTCTTGGTGTGACCATTGGTGGTGCTCCATGAATCCTTGATGCCTGCCATGGTGACAATCTTCTTTGCTATGTCACCGAGCGCCAGCCCGACGCCCCTTGGTGCGGGTTTTAATGTGACGATTACCGAACCGCACTTGCCCTCCACCTGGAAAGGTACTGTGTGGGGTGTTCCGCAACCGCATTCCCAGGAACCGCAGCCACGTTTCACTTCTATCATGTTGAGCTTGGCACGGTCGATGGCATTTCTTATTGCCGGACCGACTTCCTTGCCCTTGGCACGGCCCATTCCCACGAATCCGTCGCCGTTTCCGACGACTGCGGTGATGGCGAAGCGGACCCTGCGGCCCGAATCGGTCATTCTCTGGACCATGTTCACATCCAGCACCTCGTCCATGAGCTCGGGCAACAGTATATCGACTATCTCGGGTTCCTTGAGTGGCAGCCTGGTATCCAGGGCCTCGCTCATGGTGGTTATCTTTCCCGAATAGACGAGCTTTCCCAGCTTCGTTTTCGGTACCCATGCTGCGTTGAACTTGGAATCATCATCGCGCTTTCTTGGCCCTCCCCGGGATCCGCCCCTGGGGCCGCCCCTCTGTCCGCCGCCTGCCGGGCCGCGTCTCTGGGCCCCCGGCGGACCGCTTCTCTGCCCTCCTGGTGCTGGCATGATTAGGCCTCCTTTATCTTGTTTACAACGGATTCGAACATCTTGGCAGTCTCCTCGTTGATGTGAGTTCCGGATATGCGTTCCTCGGATGGAAGAATATCATCGCCATGGGAAATATCTATTCCCGCGTCCAGCATGCCTTTCAGCGCCGCAAAGACCTTGGTGCCCTTCTTCGGGGGCTTGAGGCCTATATCCAGGACGGCTTTCCCTACGCCTTCCTTGGATGCGCGTTTACCGGCCATGAAGCCTGCAAGATAAGCCGACGGGAGGTTGCCTGTGGCGTTCTTCCAACCCAATTTCTCAAGTTCCATGGTGGTGGCTGCGGCCACAATCTCATCACCAAGGGGGTTGAAATTTATGAACTGGATTATGGTGTTCTTGGCGGTGCAGCGCACAACGGCCCTGGGAAGACCGGAAGTTATGAGTTTCTTCCTCATCCTGTAATCGGTCCTGCCCTGTCTTCGTCTTCTGAACTGCACATGATATCTTGGTCCTGTTGCCATTTACTTCGCCTCCTGCATGATTGACAGCTGTTCTTCATTCAGGTGACCCTTGATCTTCAGCTGGGTGGTCAAATGGGCCTTGCTCTTGAACATGCCGCCCTTGGCCTGCCTGTAGAATATTCTGTAAGTTTTGTTGTCTATGACACCGGCTTCCTTCAGTTCCTTCAGACTGGCACGTATGGGCCTTATCCGGCGAATCCAAGCGCGCTTCCTGGGTGTCCTGGCATATTTGGCGCCCTTTCTACTGCCCTGGCCGCGCTGTCTGCCCTTCTCCTTCTGGCGGGCAGCCTGCTTCCTCCTTCCGGAAGATATGCCTTTCTTCTGCTTGGCCTGTATGAGGCCCCAGTTTATGGCCATTCTGACATCGTTTCTGGTGATGCAATCGGCAACCTGTTTCATGTTGTCCGGGTCCGGATCGATCCAGACACGGTTCTCGCCGCAATTCAGTAACTGGGCTGCCATGCGTCTCTGGTTTGTCAGGTTCATTGTTCCCCCCCCGTTGAGGACGAAACTTTAGGTTTGGAGGATGACTTCTTTGAGGACGTACCTTTGGGTTTGGACGATTTGGAGGATGCCTCCTTGGATGGAAGTTCAATGCCCCTCTTCTTGGCCTCGGCCAACAATTCGTCATGAACCTCTCTGCTGAAATTGAGTATGCGCAGGTCCATCTGGTCAGCCAGTATGGCAATGTATATTCTCTTTAGATAACCGACAGAGTGAGCGATTCTGATGGCCTGCTTCTTCGGGTCCAGGCCCTCCATTTCCTTCAGGTTGTGTATCAAAACTTCCACGAAGCCGGACGGATGCCGTCCCCTGACTGCTTTCGGGCCGCGGTAGCCGATTGAGACAACGTTGGTCCTGTAGGAGATGTGACGCCTCATCTTGGAGTGAAGACCTCTTGGTCTGCGCCAGCTGTCGCCGAGCTTCTTGTAACGGAACCATTCCTGCCTCTTGAAATGGGGTGTCTTTGATTTCTTGTATGCACGGAGGTTCATGGCATCTTTTTCAGCCTGGGACAACTCCGGTTTTGAGCGCGGCTTGAACTTATCGTCTTTCTTGTCAGCCTTCTTGGCGGATGCCTTTGGCTTCTCGGGTTCAGGTTTGGCCGTATCGGCAGCCTTCTTCTTGGACTTCTTGTCTTCAGGCATTTGACTTGCCTCCTTTCTGAATTATGTAAATTCCGTCCTGGAATTTCCTTGGATCATAATTCTTGATCCTGGTGACCTGTTCTATGTTTGCGGCGGTCTGACCGACAGTTTCCTTGTCTATACCGACCAGTGTGACAATGTCACCGCTCACCGTGATTTTGGTGTCGCCGAGCACGGAAGCGCGCCTGGGGAATTTCTCCCCAAGGAAGTTCTCTATGACGAACTCGTTACCCTTCACGTTGGCTTTCACGGGGAAGTGAGAATAAACAATCTTCATCCTGTACTCGAATCCCTTGGTCACGCCTGTGAACATGTTGTTGATATGGGCACGGATGGTTCCCTGGAGGGCGTATTCCTTCCTCTTGGGGAGACTGCATATTAGCACAACAGTTTTGCCGTCCAGTTTTATGTTTATCCTGGTAACAGGGAATTCCCTTGTAAGTGTGCCTTTCGGTCCCTTGACCGTTACCTTCATTCCTTCAACTGTCACGGTAACTCCCTCCGGAATTTCCATGATGTCCTTTGATTCGCCTGATACGGGCATTACAACACCTCCTGCGTCGCTGCATGAGCATCCCGGGCCGTCCATTTCAGATTATACGTAGTTTGCCTCAAGATAATCACCTCAATACACATAAGCCAGCAACCTGCCGCCGATGCCGTGTTTCTTGGCCTCGGTGTGGTTGATGACCCCCTCGGTGGTCGTGAGTATAAGCAGTCCAAAGTCCTGGGCGGGAAGATATCTGGATTCGAATTTTTCCAGATCGGATTTCTTCACGGCGAACCTCGGCTTGATAACTCCGCAACCGTTTATGCTTCCATTCAGTATCACACGGAAGGAACCTGCCCTTCCGTCCTCGATGTATTCGAACTGGGAGATGTAATTTCCGTCCTGCATGATCTTCAGCACTCTGCCTATCAATTTTGAGGAGGGCTTTATGACACACTCTCTTTTTCCGACTGATTCGGCGTTCTTTATCTGCGACATCGCATCATTCAATGGGTCATGTTGCATTCTTTCAGCCTCCTAGGAATATTTCTTGAATCCGATCTTGGGCGCCATGTCCCTGAAGCACTGTCTGCACAGCCTGAGGCCGTACCTTCTGACCATGCCCCGCTTTCTGCCGCAGCGTCTGCACCCGATCTTCCTGCCAAAGAGTTTCTTCGGTTTCATTCAAACACCCCTTCAAATCTAGAAATCTGAATCAAGTCATCACCTCTACTTTGAACTTGTTCACGACAAATGAGATACCTTCATCCTTGGTAATGCGCTGCTTGGGAGGCAATTTCCTCGGGGAAATGTTTCTCAGGGCTATCCGTTTCCCTGGCCTGGTCAGTGTCACGCAGACATCCATGCCAAGTATCCCAATCTGGGGGTCATACCTCATGCCCTCAAAATCAGTATAATCCGGAATTCCGAATGAGAAATTGCCTTCCTGATCGAATGAGTAATTGGCTATGCGGTTTTCCTTGACCCAGAACGCTTTTACTATGAAATCATCGGCGTCCTGTCCCCTGAGGGTCACCCTGCAACCGATTGGCATACCTGCTCTGATGCCCCATTCACGGTTGGTGGTCTTGGACAATGTACGCACTGGGGTGCGCTTGGTGAGCATACCCAGGACCTTTTCGGCCTTTTCCAGGTTCTCACCGGCCTCGCCAACACCGATGTTCACGACGACCTTCTGAACACGGATTATTCTCATCTTACCGCTTCCGCCGCCTTTGGTCGTCATAACGCACTCACCTCCGGCAGGCTGATTTCGGATGTGGCCTCGCCGACCATGAATACATAATCCTTCACGGTGGAGAAACCGTCCTTGAACTTTACGATGTTGGACGCGGAACTTCTGGTAATCTCGACATTTTGAACGGTACCGAGTTCGCCGATGTGAGCGCCGCCGGTCAGGTAGGCAACATTGCCCTCCTTGAACTCGTGAGCGCCGAGAATCTTCTGGTCCGGAATGGAAATCTTCAGTGTGTCCCCGGTCTTCCTGGCATTCTTGTCCAGGACTATGTTGCGGCCGTCGTGGAGGTTCAGCTGTATCTTGCCGTTTCTGATGGTGGTCTTGTTTTCGATACGAACAAGCTTCCACTTGGCCTCCTCTGGCGATATTCTCATCATTCTGAAATGTCCCAGCCTGTCCAGCAACAATCTGAAATGGTCCTTGTTGTCCGGAACGGATATAACGTCCATGACGCCCACCGGCATCTTGTAATTGGTGGCAACCTTTCCGTCAACGTATATCTTTCTCTGTCCGATTATTCTCCTGGCTTCCCTTGCCGTGTCGCAGTACTTCGCCATGTCCCTTATCAGGACCAGAAGCGGCATGCTCCTGTGGATGGGGTGTGCACCGGGCGTCGGTTTGGTCACCCATACTGCGGTCTTTCTCCTCACAGGCCAGGATATCGGCGCTGTCAGTCTCTTCATGTGTTTGCTCATGACTATCCCTCCTTCAGCGTTTCAAGCTTCTTCTTTCTTCTGGGGTCAGATAGGTTAAGTTTGATTATCACGACGTTGGAAGGGGATATTTTCCTTACAACCTCGGTGCCGTCCGCCTTCTTCACGTTGATGCCATCAAGGCCAATAGTCAGATTTCTGGCGAAAACACTGGTGACCACTGCTTCCTTACCCCGGATTTTCTCGTCTCCGCGGACCACACGGACCAGATCGCCCTTGATCACAGGCAGTGACCTGCAGTTGTACTGGTGAATGAGATCGTTTCCACTGTCACCGCAGAGATGCGCGGAAATGAGTTTTCTTCGGTTATGGGCCGTGGCTGTGTACCTGCCCTTTCTCTGCTTTCTCGGAAGTTTTGATGATACTTTTGCTGGCATTTTAATCCCTCACACAATTGTAGAAGCCGTTGCGGCTATGCGGGGCCATCTTTCGGCGGCCTCCCTGGCGACCGGGCCCTTTATGTCGGAGCCCTTTGTCTCCCCGTTATCTGCTGTTATGACCACGGCGTTATCTTCGAACTGAACCATGGTCCCGTCCGAGCGTCTGAATGGCCTCTTCTGTCTGACTATGACTGCGTGTACAAGCTGCCTCCTCATCTCCGGAGTGCCCTTCTTGACACTGACTATCAACATGTCACCCACACCGGCACACGGATACCTTCTGTGAGTGCCGTGATATTTCGGGACGGCAATCACTTCAACTATCTTTGCACCGGTATTGTCTATGCAATCCAGGCGAGCACCGGTGGGTATGCCCCTTGTCTGTTTTCCAGCGAGTCCCTTCATTCAAATCACTCCCTGTCCATCTTTTCTATCACGACGAATGAGACCAGCTTGCTCAGCGGCCTGCATTCCATGATCTTCACGCTGTCGCCCACACCGATACCGAGGCATGGCGGACTGTGAACCAGATACTTGTTGGATCTCTTTTCGAATCTCTCGTATTTCTGGATCTTCCTCATGTAAATTCTCTTCACTACCACCGTGGATTGCATGCCGTCAGTCATTACGGTCCCTTCCAGAATCTGACCCCTGACGGGCAGAATTCCGTGGAATGGACAGAACTGGTCTGTGCATGTGTCCGTTGGCGGCTTGACGTCTATGCCAATGTATCTTGGCCCGGATGCCTTGGAAACCGTGGCCGTTGGTGCTTTGGGTATGGCTGCGGCCGGAATCTTTTTCGGCTTCTGAGTCGGTGCCGGTTGTTCGGCGTCGGTCATAGCTTTGTTCTCGCTGTCTTTCTTGGTTGCCATTTTATTGCCTCCCGCTTATCAGTGGGTAAATTGATGATATTGATTGGATTATTCTGCTCATGTTCTCACCTTCTTGGTTCTGTCTTCCGGTCTGAATTTGATGTCCTTTCCCCTGAGCAATACATTCGTGCCATCATCAAGACGGAAAAGGAAATCCCTTCCGTCCTTGGGCACCATGATGTAATTGGTACCGCTCAGCAGCCTGAATGTTTTCATGGTCTCGTCTATGACCAGACCCTCGTACTCGGTTCTCTCGTCTTTCTGGACAGTGACTTTCAGACCGATGAGTTCGTGATTGCCCAGGTTCTCTGCGGTTCTCATGCCCCGTCCCCCTTCAGCCCTACCTTGAAGCCCATTTCGGCCAGAACCTTCTGGACCTTCTTCACGTGATCGCCCTGCAGTTCGATGTTGCCGCCCTTGATGGTACCGCCGGCTGCGCATTTAGTTTTCAGGGTCCTTGCGAGCTCATCCACATTGATGTCGGAGGTGTTGATGCCAGTCACAACAGTAACAATCTTTCCGTATCTGCGTTTGTCACTGCGTATGATTATCTGCTGCTGCTCCCTGGCGATTTCCTCGCACATGCAGAGTTCTTCAGGCAATCCGCAAACCGAGCATATACCGGCCATTATTTGCTAGCCTCCGTGTTTTTTTCCTGAGATATCTCGTACTCTCTCTGAATCGTCAGTATCCTGGCGATGTTCTTCCGAAGCGCCCTTATCTTTCCCGGGCTCGCCGGAGCACCGCCCATGGCTCCCAATCCGCGCTCGTGCATGAGTTCGTCCCGTATCTCCCTAAGTTTCTCTGCCCTGACCTCGGGGGTCATGGCCCTCAGTTCACTGGTCTTTAACAGCGCCATTTTATGCCTCCGTGTTGGTTTGTGTATCTTCTACCTTCTTCTCGACAGGTGCTTCCACCTTCTTCTCGGCGGGCGCTTCCACCTTCTTCTCGACAGGTGCTTCCACCTTCTTCTCGGCGGGCGCTTCTACCTTCTTCTCGGCGGGCGCTTCTACCTTCTTCTCGGCAGGTGCTTCTACCTTCTTCTCGGCAGGTGCTTCCACCTTCTTCTCGGCAGGTACTTCCACCTTCTTCTCGGCAGGAACTTCTACCTTCTTCTCGGCAGGAACCTTTGCCGGTTCTACAGGCTTTGGTACGGGTTTCACTTCCGCAGCACCTTTCTTGGCCTGGGATGCTGTCTGCTTCTTCTTTCTCGGAGGTGCCGCCTTCTCAGTTACCGCCTCTTTCAGGGCCTGTTCGACTACGGCATCCACCGGTGCAGGTTCGACATCCTCCGCCTGGAGCGAAGCAACCTCGCCGGGTTCCTTGATCCTGACCTCGTCCGGAAGCCTGGCCTTGGGGTGCATTATCTGGACCTTCACTCCGATGATACCGAGCTTCAACTTGGCAGCAGTGAAGCCTTCCTCCATCCACTGGAGCTTGGGCTCGCCGCAGAACTTGATGTGGCCTTCCTTGAACTTCTCGGTCCTGTGCCTCTGACCTGTCAGCTTACCGGAAATGATTACCTGGCAGCCCCTTGCCCCGTTGTCCATTATTCTGCGGACAGTGGAGTGACCGGCCCTTCTGAAGTGCCAGCCCCTCTCGAGTGCAGAGGCTAGTTTTTCTGACATGATCTGGGCGCTCAGGTTGGCATTCTCTATCTCCATAACCTCGACCTGGGGCTTCTCGAATCCAAATTGGAACTGGATAGCATCCGTAATTGCCTTGATGCTGTCGCCCTTCCTTCCGATAACAAGGCCCGGTCTTTCCGTAATAAGTGTGACCCTGGTGCCCATTGGCGTCCTCTGTATCTCGGCACCGCCGAATCCGGCACGCTTGACCTCGTTCATGAGGTATTCCCGGAGCAATGCCCTTTTCACGTTAATATCCACGAATGCACGTTCACCAGCCATGTTATTCCTCCATCTTCTCAAGGACTATCTCGATGTTCACCGATTCCTGGTCGAACTTCTCCCAGCGCCCGTGGGCCCTGGGCATCCAACCCCTTGTAACCCGACCCCTTGAAGCGGCCGCGGTTAACACACGGAGGTCTTCCGCATCACCCAAATCATCGATTGCCTTCTCAGCATTTGCCTGGGCACTTTCAATCACCCGCAGTATTGCCTTCGCTGCCTTTACCGGGTATCTGCCTGGACCCCCTCTCGAGGAATAGGCGCCCCTCTTGCGGTGCGGTATCATCTGATTGTACCTTCTGAAAGGTATGGCTTCCTTTTTCAGTATGACATTCTCCAGAAGATTCTTGGCCGACGTGATTGGAAGGCCTCTTATGGCTCTGCAAATTTCCACCGAATGCTTGGGGGAAATCGGTATCTCCTTGCCTGTGGCCCTGGCCATCGTTTCCGGGTCAAATTTACCTGTGTATCCCATTAAATCACATCCTTACTTGAGCGGCATGAACTTGGAGGACCTTGTTGCCCCCACGCCCGGTCCGGAGTGCCTGACACTGCCCCTGGTGGGAGCAAACTCTCCCAGGTAATGTCCTATCATCTCCGGCTTGATCTCAAATTCCATGTATTGCTTGCCGTTGTAAACTGCAACCTTCTTGCCTACGAAATTGGGAAGGATGATTATCTCCCTGCGATGTGTTTTCAGAACCGGTTTGTTTCCGGCCAGAAGCCGTTCCACGAAAACCTGTTCCTCCTCATTGAGGCCGCGTTTGTAGGAGCGCCTGGCCCTCGACGTGAGAAGCAAAAGTATCTCATCCAGAGGCATGGCCTGCAATTGTTCGACCGTGAATCCCTGGAAGGTGAATTCCTTCTTTCGCCTGGCGGCTATCGAACTCTTCTTCTTCCTCGCCTTTCTCCTGGCAGCCTTGGGTGAGGCTACGCCCTTTGTTGGTCTCGCCATGTTCAAACACCCCTCTTTGATTTCTTCGATTTATTGGGTCTGGGTGAAAGTCTTCCGACCTTGCGCCCCGGTGGAGCGTTATAGGAAACAGTGCTCTGGGTACCGACATGCGGGTGACCGCCTCCGCCGTGGGGATGGTTACATGCGTTCATGGCGATGCCCTTCACCTTCTTGTTGCGCTTGGCCTTGCTGCGGCAGCTGTAGAACTTGTTGCCCGCCTTGACAAATGGCTTGTCGTCCCTTCCGGAATTTGCAAGTATGCCAACGGTGGCAAGGCACGTTCCCTCGAAGTTCTTGAATGAACCGGACGGCATCTGAACGATTATCTTGTTGCCTCTGGTAATTATTGTCGCAGAAGTTCCGGCTGTCCGAACATATTTACCGCCGTCGCCGGGCACGCCCTCGATGTTGTGAACCAGCGTACCTTCCGGTATATCCCGAAGCGGCATGATGTTGCCCATTTCGATAGGTAATCCGGAGCCGATGTTGACAGTTTGATTCACTCTCAGGCCCTCGGGAGCCAGCAGGAGAATTGTGGTATCACCGAACGCCACCTTGGCCATGGGGGTGCTTCTTCCGGGGGCATGGAATATATCGATGACCTTTCCCGGACCGGTGTAATTTCTCGGATAGCCGGGTACGCCCTTGTGCCTGTGGCTCGGTGACCTGTAGGTCATGCTGCCCTTTCCTCTTCTCTGTGGAATGATAGGTTTTCCCATTTCAGTTCCCTCCAAATATAGTTACGATTGTCATGTATATGCACCTCAGAAGATTCCCAACCTCATGCCGACCTCTTCCGCAGAGTAGTCCTTGGTCAGTTTTATGATGGCATGTTTGCCTCTCTTGGTTATTCGAGTGTTCACGCTCTCCACCTTGGCCTCGTACCTCGTTTCGAAGGCTTTCTTGATCTCGGCCTTGGTGGCATCCCTTCGCACAAGGAATTCCAGACGGTTACCGTCCGTGTTGTTCTGAAGGGGCGTTCCGGTTATGTGGTTCATGGATTTTTCAGTCACGTATGGTGTCATCAGTACTGGTCTCGGCATATCATTCACCTCCCAATGAAACAAGGGCCTTCTCGGTGAACACCGTAAGCCTTCCGGGGTCTCCGCCCGGTGCCAGCAATTCCACGTTCAGCTTGGCCGGTGAGACTATGTCAACGCCGGGGATGTTGCCCAGGCATTTTATGGCCTTCTCGGTGTCATGCACCACAAAAAGAATGCTCTTGGGCGATTTGAACCTGCGACCCCTGGCCTTTCCGCGGCCGGCCCTCTGATGAATACCATCCTTTGCGCGGGTCATCTCGTCAGTAAGACCAAGCGCCTCAAGGACCTTCACAGTTTCCTTGGTGAGAGCCGGTCTCTTGTTTTCCTTCTGGTAATCGTCACTTATCCTGTCGAACAGGGTCTCGAAATCATCGGTAACAACCATCGGAACGGTCATGCCATCGGCCAACCTGTGACCCCTGGCCCTGACTACGTCAAAATGGCCAACTGCCGCCAGTGCAGATTGCAGTGCGAGGGCTTTTTCCTTTTTGTTAACCTTCTCGGACCAGTCCTTTTCCGGTCTCGGGGGGTGAGCCCTTCTGCCGCCGGGGGCATTGGGTACTTCCGCACCCTTTCCGCCGCCATGTTGCAGACGCGGGGTCCTTGCCATTCCGCGGCCCTTTCCGGGCCATGAAACCGAATGCCTCATACCGGCCCTTGGTGAGGGACCGTATGGCTGCCTTCTGTTTGCCCTGGAAGCATTTACAGCTTTTCTGATGAGGTCCGGTCTGAAATCGGTGTTGAAAACAGCTGGAAGGTTCATGCTCTTTGCGACCTTTCCGTCGAGGGAATAGACATTGACAGAGTTGCCGGTGCCCTTGGGGGCTTTCTTTGCCTTTGCAAGCGCTTTCAGAACCGGAGCAGCTGCCTTGGCTGCCGGCTTCTTCGGCGCGGCCTCTTTCTTGGGTGCAGCACTCTTCGGAGCCTTGGCCGGAGCTGATTCTTTCTTCGGGGATGCCGTCTTGGCAGGTGTCTTTTTAACGTCCTTCTTAGCTGGTGCAACTTCTGCCATTCAACTCACGCTCCCTGCTTGGATTCTCTTGATATGTAAATCAGTTCGGGCTGGTCAATCGTGACACCCACTGTGTATCTGGTTGCGTCCCTGATTCTTATCAGTCTCTTGACCGGGCCTGGCACCGAACCGTGCAGTATGACGTATTGGTTCACTACCTTGCCATAATGGAGGAAACCGCCGGCCGGCGTAATCTCATCCTCCGGCGCCCCGATCTTCAGCACACGCTTGTTGTACTCGGTCCTCTGGTGGTAACCCATCTGGCCGGCCTGGGGAACAGTCGGTCTGACGTATTTCGGGGATTTCGGACCCAGTGTTCCAATCATTCTCCTGTGTTTGCTGTTCTTGTGAGAAAGTAATTTGACGCCCCATCTTTTTGTGTGGCCCTGGAAACCGTAGCCCGTTGTTATTGCGGCCACATCTATCATCTGGCCGGGTTTCATATAATCATTAACTGTGATATCCTTGCCGAGAAGGGATTTGGCGTACTCCATTCTCTCCTGGACTGTGCCTCCGCCTATGCGGATTTCCATGAGCTCAGGAACCTTCTTCGGGATGCCGGTGACCATCCTGGGAATGGTGTGCATGAGCACACGTACTTCCTCGATGTCCGGATCTTTAACCTCTGCGCCCCTATTGTTCTTGGGGAGCGGTTTTCTCCTTGCCAGGTCCTTGTCCAATTTCTTGGCCCACAGCTCGCCCAGACATCTCATGCCATAGTGCTCGCGGCCGTAATAACGAACCGCAACAACCCTCATTGGAGGTGTTTCCAGAACCGTTACCGGCACCTGAACTTCCTGTCCGGCAGTCGTGCTGGTTGGTCTGTAGTCGGTCATGAATGCGTGGGTCATCCCTGCCTTGTAGCCGGCGAAGCCCTGTATCCTGGGTCCATCCTGGCACTCAGGCCATGAGCTGAACTTGGGCACTTCGCTCTTCGCCCTCTTGCGGGGAGAGTAACCCCTCGATCCTCTTTTCGGTCTGCTTGTTTTACCCATTTTTTAGCCCCCTGGGGGTGTGTAGCTACGCTGAGCAACACGTTTATCCGCCGTTCTTGTGTTCGACGGAACGCTTGCCAGTCAGATATTTCAGGCCAACCGTGACGGGGACCGTCCCTCAGAATCAACTCCGGGACAGCGAAGGGAAATATTAACCCTAACCGTTTGGTAGGCATACCGTTCTGGCGACTTAAAGGCTAAACTGGTAGTCTTATATAAAACTTATCGAATGCTTCTTTCAACATCCAGTAGGTTTTTTGAAACACCCCTGCCCAGACTCGTATATCGCGACAGGCGATTGATATGAGAAGATGCTACGGACAATATCGCCTGAAATACACCCAACACGAAACTTCACCCCCACACCGGCCAACCCGGTCCAGCGGCTGCTTCCAGCCCAGGCAATCATGCCCCGTCTGAATTGGAACATTTTGAGATCTGGAGGGCGGGGTATTCGTCATCGAATTTGGAAAATTCGATGTCGTGTGACCGATTCAGCATCATCCTTTTAAAGCCTCGCCTGTGAGGTAAGAGTTCAGTATTCTGAAGTTTGCTCGTTAAATTGTAGTTTTTAGTGAACAGTGAATAGTGATAAGTGAAAAATGAATAACTGAGTATTTTTGTCCTTGAGTACCGATTCTCTCACCAATTACCTCCCAACGTCACTTTTCACTATTCACTTTACACTTTTCACTAATCACTTCGGCCAGTCAATCCGTCGTAAATCTAAAATCTACAATCCCCAAATCTACAATCGCCAATACATCTACAATCGAAAATCTAAAATCTACAATCGTTATTGCTTCATTTCACTGAATACTTACCCTGTGAGGGCGGGGTTAGCATAAATCGGCATCCAACCCGGCTCCAGGGCTGGTTCCGACTGACCACTTAGAGGCTGGTTCCGGCCTACTCAATACAGAACCGCGTCCGCTCATTCCGCCCCCAGGACTACGGCACCGGCCAACCGGCCACTTGTCCCAGCCAGCCGCCCAAAATATCCCCTGGCAGGAGAGCGCCATGGTCGCCCACACCCCCGGGATGATTGGGTGCCTTTGACCTCCCCGCCCTGACAGAGAGGGGCAAGAATGGACATCCCCATATTTCAGCTACATTTTTCTGCCTGGCCTGATAAGTGGTGTGGGTGCAGTCCGCTGAAAAATCAATAGAATTGTATCGATATCACCGTGGAGGAGGCTGACGAGTGCTTCAAAACAGCCTTTCCAGTTTTGTCCCTCAGTTTTAGAATTCCGTCACACAGGCCCATAAGAAATTGGTTGAAATGCTGGGTTGTTTCCTCCCCATAGCTGAAGTTGATTTCCTTATCGCCTTTCTTATCAACCCTCATCTCGTTCAGTTCCAGAATAAGCTTGAGGTTGGAAATTGTATCTAAGGTGCTTTTCTCACTGTCTGCAAAAAGGTACCGGGCATTATCAAACTTGAGATTGGACATCAATTGATACCCGATGTCGTAACTCGGGAATTTTCCGCCCTGTGCTTTTGATGATTCTATGTGTCCCAGCGTGCTTTCCAACATTATGAGGGTGTGCCATGTGCCCGGTTTGAAGGTCTCGGTGTGCCCGGTAATCCGTTTCAGATCCTGGGCCAGACCGGCACCCCATTTCAGAGCCACAATATCAATTAGACTGGACAGTATAGTGCCCTTCACCTTTCCCCTCTTTTCCAACACGTCAGATGACATGTTGTTGATTATCGAAACGATATTCTCAGCCTTTTCTCTGTGGCCGTGAATGGCCAGGGCAAAACCAATTTTCGTGGCAAGTGGTTGCAGGTGCTGAAGGCCAATGTCCTCCGGCACGATTCCCAGAGATTTACACTGTGATTTCAGGGCCATTTTCGCCATGAGGTCACCCACCAGCGGAGAAAGAAGTTTCTCTATCTTATCTGCGTATTCATTCGTCACTGTAATCCCACCTCCTGAAAGTATGACATGTGCCTCAATTCCCATGTTCCCCAACACTGGTATCGGAGATTTCATCATTGTGTGCATCCTCGTTATCAGTCATCCCCATATCTCCGGCCACCAATCTAACGCTCATTATCATCTGATTGAACGCCTTCCCCAGTTCTGTTATCTCGTCGCTTCCCGCTTCATTGACCGAAACATCCAGATTGCCCATTTTGATACTTCTTGCAGCGGCAATCATGTCGGAAAGGCGCGAGGTCATGGTATTTGAGAGTATCAGACCGATACCGATTGCCAGGCTGATGGCGATAAAAATACCGAGAAGGATTGAACTATTGAGAACGGCCAGAGCCGCTGCCTCGTCCTCTTCGAGGGCAAGGGTTCTGGAGTCCATCAGTTCCACTATGGATTTTATACCATGCTCCGGGTCATCCATTGCATCATCCAACATGGCACCGAGCGCGGTTAAAATATCATCAACATCATCCTGACTTAATTGATAATCCGCATACAGGGTCGAGTTCTCTACGAAACATTTGTGGGCCTGGCCCAGTATATCTCGGACCTTGGTGAAATCTGAGACAATCTCAACATGTAACGGACTAGTTGTGGATTTCTCCTGGAAACCGGCCAAAAGAGCGGTAGCGGTGATTGAATTGGCGGCGTTCATGTCAGTCTTATTTTCTATGTAAGCATCCACAATAACCGGTCTGAAAGTGGTAAAACACCTTAAGGCTACGGCGTGTTCATTATAGATGCTGGATTCGAATTCTACCATATCATCCTGTTCAGCGCGAATGTCATCGACCTCTGCTTTGACATTTCTCACTTTCTCTTGGTTTATCAATGCCAGACCACCGATGGCAACCAACACCAGGGCTACAACCAGAAAACCCGCAACCAGCTTTACCTTTAATTTCATTTAAACACCTTCGTTTACCCAGCCCACCTAATTTTCATATCACCCAATAGTTGAAATGATATTTATACTATTTGAGAGTCAATTACTATAATGTTAGGTTTTCAACCATCAGGATGCAAAAAAAATTCAATTTAATAATTGACGGATGGCTATTTTAAATTTGGTAATTTTCAATTGGATAATTGACGGACGGGCATATTGTGGGGAATCCGCCATGCTCATATGCATGACCTGCCATGCATCGTGTACAGATTCTTGCATATGCAATCAAAGCGAATAGGCTTTGATAAATTAGGTGCATGGCCTACACACGTAAACTTCCAGCCTTGCAATAAACATCAGCCACTTAAGAGGCTGGTAGTTTGCGCAACAATTAACAAATTTACAAATTCAGAAGCCTGAACTCTTGCATAAAAAGGTAAGAGGTCACTGACGTGAAGCCTCTTACAACGGTAAGTGGTCCGTATCCCCAAGTTCCCCACTGTTATTTCAGATAGTTCTGACAATAAATTATGGATTTTTGATATAACTGAAGCGGGAACAGATTACAATAGACAATCGGGCAATCAAACCAGCTATTGCTGAATATTAACTTCTGAAGGCTGACCACTTACATAAAAAGCTTAAATATATATTACTCTTTCTCACACCAGATACCTATGAAAATAGTTGTAATTGGCATGGGCTATGTCGGAATTCCGGCAGCGGCACTGTTCGCGGATGTTGATGGATTCCAGGTCACAGGAGTTCAGAGAAGGTCGGAACGTTCCGGCTGGAAGATTGACTGGCTCAACCAGGGGAAGAACCCCATAGGAGGCGACGAGCCCGGCCTGGAGGAACTTCTTCAGAGGGTTCACAAGAAGGGAACTTTCAAAGTTGTTGACGATTATTCGGTTGTGAAGGATGCCGATGCTGTTCTTATCGATGTTCAGACCCCAACGGACGAGGACCACATCCCGAGGTACGAGTCCCTGAAAGAGGTAAGTCTGACCATTTCGAAGCTAATAAAAAAGGGCGCATTGGTGGTCATCGAATCCACCGTGGCACCCGGTACAACTGAACACATGGTCAGGCCGATTCTTGAAAAGGGTTCTGGAATGAAGGCGGGAGAGGATTTCTACCTGGCATTTTCCTACGAGCGCGTCATGGTCGGCCGTCTTCTGAAAAATATTACGGACTTGCCGAGAATTGTCGGGGGAATCAATAAACAAAGTACCGATATAGCAATGAAGCTCTACGCCAATATCGTGAAAGCGCCCCTGCATCCGACGGATTCGCTTACCGCCGAAGTCTCGAAAGTAGTCGAGAACACCTATCGGGACGTGAACATAGCCTTCGCCAATGAAGTCGCCATTGCCTGCGAGAGCCTGGGCGTGGATGTGTACCGCGTCAGGGAACTCGTTAACACGCTGCCGAACGACCCTTCCAACCCTTCTACCAATCCAGTCCGGAACATGCACTTTCCCGGCGCCGGCGTGGGCGGACATTGCCTTCCCAAGGATCCCTGGCTGTTCAAGTACGGCCTCGATACCTACGGCACGTTCAAGTTTGAACCGAAGATAATCATTGACAGCCGGAACCTCAACGATTACATGCCTATCCACACAGTTGATATGCTTGAGGAGACCCTCAAAAATGCTGAAAAGAAGCTCGAAGGTGCTAAGATAGTCATCCTGGGTGTTGCATTCCTGGAGAACTCGGATGACACAAGAAACTCGCCATCAAAGACATTCTTTGATGAACTGAAGAAACGCGGGGCCGAACCTGTCATGCACGACCATCTGGTTAGAGAATTTGAGAGACCTTTCGTGAAGGAACTCGAGGGTCTGTTCGTTGATGCTGACGCGATAATATTGGCCGTGAAACACGACATATACAAGGACCTGGACTTCGCCGCAATAAAAGACTCGATGAGAACCCCGATTCTGATTGACGGCAGGAACTTCTACCGAAAAGAAAACATCGAAAGCGCCGGATTTGTGTACCGGGGCATCGGCAAGCCAAAATAATCAATCGTACACATTTGTGGATACCGAGACCATGGCCCCTGTCGGCACGAAGGATATGGTCACGAGAAACGGTATAAAAAATCCGTAGAACCAAACGTCCTTCATGAAATCCGGACCATACTCGGCCAGCCCCAGGATTTTCGGGAGCATCATCATGAGCATGCCGAGCCCTATGGACACGAAACCGATAAATGTGGAGAATGCCAGGGCCAGCTTCGGATTTTCGAAAGTGAAGCCAAGTATCAAACCGGCAAAGAACGGGGTCATGACCAGTATCAGTATTCCGATGACCGAGCCAAACAACCCCCAGGGCAGTTCCTTCAGCGCGTAGAGCATGTAGACCAGGGACATCATGGTCACCGCGAAGAGAGTCTTGATAAGCACCCAGGGGATGGAATTATACCTGGAATAATCGAATTCGTATTCCTGCTCCTCCTGGTGGGTCCAGAGGTCGCCGAATGCATCAACGGAATCGTTCTCCGGTTCCCTGCGAATCGTGTCTATGGTCTCACCTCCACATCATTGGCGGAGATGTTGATTCCTGTGGTTGCATAGCGGTCCGGCACAATTATGGTGAGATTCATCGATATGTCAGTCATCCCATTCTCCGCCAATCGGTCAAGGTCTGGCTGGCCTATCACTGTTGAAATTATGACCATGGTAACATTGTCCGCCTTGATGCGGATTGGCTCGAATTCAATCGGGTATGAATTACCAGCCAGGGTCAGATTTCCCGAATCAAGGTACAATTCCAGGCCGCCGGGGTTGTCCACCTGCAGCCTAAACACAATTCTGTCCTCGCTGAGCCAGGCCTCCGTGACCGATATATCAAGGCCGTACCCTTCTCTGGCATAGTTCGTGTAGGTTACAACAGAAAAAATCAGCAATAACAATGAAATGATTCCGACAGAGAGGAAAAGCCAGTGCAATATTTGCTTGAGACTTTTAATCTTCATGCAACACCCATTCTCACAATCTATGAAATAGAACTATTGATATAATAAAGTGCGCAGGGAAATCCCAACCGTATTTTAGATTTTAGATCTTAGATTTTAGATTTGTGCGGGCAGAATGCCCAACCGTATTTTAGATTTTAGATCTTAGATTTTAGATTTGTGTTGGGAAGTAAGAGTTCAGCATTCTGAAGTTTGCCCCATAGGATTTTTGTATTTTGGGAATCGAGAATCGGGGAATCGTACGGAATGGCTGCCAAAAACAGCCATTGAACTTGTTACCGAGCCCCTATCCAATATTCATCAACCTGGATTCACGATTCCCGACGTCACTTTTCACTATTCACTTTACACTTTTCACTATTAATTTCGGCCAGTCAATCCGTCGTAAATCTACAATCTACAATCCCTAAATCGAAAATCGTTATACATCTACAATCTACAATCCCCAAATCTACAATCGCCAATCCGTCGTAAATCTACAATCTACAATCCCAAAATCGAAAATCGTTATACATCTACAATCGTCAATCCGTAACTTACGCGCCCTTTTTGGCCAGTTTCAGGAAAGCGAACAGAAGTGCTTGCATGTATTTTCCGCTGTTTTTCAGGGCGGAAACGTCTCCGTTCCAGTCCTTGAGCTGCATCTGGTCTTCCTTTTCCATGAGACTGATGACCTTACCGGTTATCTTCTCGCTCCAGGGGTCCACAGAACCCTCGGCGACAATGATGACAACTGTGAATCTTCCGCTCTGAACAAGGACGTTGCGACTCTGGCCGGGTATCACGTTCAACTTCTGGGGAACATACTTGGGTGAACGGAGGAAATCACGACCGGTCTTCAGGTCGGCGAACAGTTCCTTCTGCTGCTCCTTGGAAACCACGCGATTGGTATGATGGGATATGAATTTACCGTCCCGGTAGAGCAAGAATATGTCCTTCACCACCATGGGCATGCGGGCCCGGGGGGCCTCTTTGACCGTCTCGGGCTGCGCAGAAATTATCTGGGCCTTCACGCCTTCCTCGGCATAGGCCTCCTTGTAGTCTCTTTTCAAATTGTAAAATTCGTTTTCTATCGTTTCCTGATCCTGGGAATTCTGGAGCATGGCCTTCAGGGTCTCGACCCGGGGTTTCATGATCGGCAAGACCATCTTGTTGAGCGCGGATATTATCTCGGTTGACCTGCTTTTGAATTTAACGGCCTCGAAATGTTTCGCGGCCTCTTCGTATTTCAGCGGGTCTGCCAGAAGCTGATTCAGTGCCTCGACATCGGATTCCAGATCCTCCGGTTTCATCCCGGAGAGAGCATCCTTGATTTTTCCGTTGGACTCAACACCGGCCTCGAAAGTTTTCAGCGCGTCCTTGAGTTGCGATGAGGAAGCGGTTTCCAGAAGTGCTTCCAGACCGGATACGTCATGACCGTCAGCGGCATATTTGGCTATCTGGGTCTTGATCTTCTTGTGGGATTTCTTTTCCTTCTTGCCGGAAGATTCGTCTTTTTTATCACCCAAAACTTCGGAAACTGCATCTGTCAGTACCGGCTCCTTCTTTTCCTCAGGGGTGGAAATTTCTTCGGTTACCGGGGCGGCTTCCTGATTCTCAAACTGGGTCTGCTCGGTCTGAGGGGGTTCTTCGGTCTGAACACCGCTCGGTCTGTTCTTCTTCTTGCCGCCTTTCTTCCTGGCCATCCCTATGCCTCCAATTCACAATGACGCAAGCGCAAAAACGCTCACTGGCTTATGACTTCGAACTTTCCATTCTCGAATATCAGCGGCATGTATTGCCTGGTGTGATGGGTCTTCCTCATCTTCACAACACCCAGATAGAGGTTTGCACCCCTGTCTGTCTGCTCCACTTTGAGATGGATAATCCCATCTGAAAGGAAGTCCTCAATACCATAGAGACCGTAAACTTGGCGGTCTGTTGGCATCTCCGAGATTAGGAACGTTGTAACACCCAAATCGCGTATCTGTTCGAAGAACTGGAATAGTTCCCCGCGGGGATTCTTGAATGTGGTAAGCGCGTAAACAGCAGCCAGGGAATCCAGTACCAGCGCTTCGCAGCCGAATTTTTGTTTGTAATTCCTCAAGACGCCTATAATGGACTTGAGCCAGTCCACGTTCTGGGGTTTGGTCTTGTCAATGGTTATGTCCTTCCTGACCCTTGCCAGGTCGACGATTACCAGGTCATCAAGGCCCCTGGATGGCAGACCGAGCTTCTCAACATGGTCAAGAATGCTCTGTTTGCTCTGTTCCAGCGTGAGGTATATTGACCTCAATCCGTTCTTCTTGCAACCGTTGTATATGATGCTGTAACCTACGGTGGACTTCATTGTCCCAGCCTGGCCGCACAGCAGCACTATGTAATTCTTCGGCACTCCTCCCTCAAGTATTTCATCCAGCCCAATGATGTGGGTCGGAACCCTTGAGTCACTGCCACCCTCTTGCGCGGGGGCATTTGCGTTATCTTCTCCATTCATACAAATCCCAGTCCTTTTAGGTTTTTCAATGATTTTGCAATCAAGAGATATAGAACAGCTATATATAGTTTTTAGGGGGAATTTGAAACATATAAATTAAAGCATGACCCATATTACAAAAAGATGCCAAAATAATTAGATTATAGAATATAACGATAGGTAATTATATATACTACAGCAAATATTTGATGACTTAACTTCAAAACAGATAAATGAGTGAAAATAGGTCTTTCCAGACTTTGGAAGGATAGGAATAACAGGAGAGGAAAAATATGAAGACAATAAAATTAATGGCAGCATTGATTATCGGAATGATGATCGTGTCCAGTATGCCCCTCTTCGCCACAGCACAGACAACGACCGACACGCTCGTTATAGCGCTCCAGAGCGACATGAAGGACATGAACCCCTGGAACCCTGACACGAACGATGTCTGGAAAAATTTCCAGATCGGGTGGAATTTCGAGGGCCTCATGGCTTACAACCCTGATTTCGAGCTCTACCCTGTGCTTGCAGCGGAGAAGGCAACCGGACCGAACGGTGCCGACGTGTTCATTGACGCGTCAGGACTGAACATAACCGTCAAAATCAGGCAGGGCGTAACCTTTACAGACGGAAAGCCCATGACCTCCAAGGACGTTGTGTTCTCCTACCAGACACTGGGTTGGGGACTTTTCCAGACCCAGGTTCTCGGACCGCTGTACTGGGATGACGGCACGACCTTCACCAAGTACAATGGCGGTACGTCACACATCGGTGTCGAGGCAAACGGCACGTACGCCGTGGACTTCCACCTGGCCCAGCCATATGCAATGTTCTGGTACCTGACAATGGCGGTACCCATCAGCCCGTGGCACATCTGGCAGAACCACAGTATAGCCCTTGTACCGGCAGACTACCCGAGCTACGACGTGACAGGCGAGACCGGCTGGGTATACAGCTACGGTTCCGCAGTCACCGAGATAGATGCCTGCATTGGAACCGGCCCGATGAAATTGCAATCATGGGTGAAGGAGCAGGGCACCATAATCAAGCCCTACGAGGGATACTGGGGAAAGAACATGACCACCTCATGGAAGGGCGTCGAATACCCGAACTACCCGAAATACGTGAAGGAAATGAGGTTCAAGATATACACTCAGCTCGACGTGGCAATACTGGCTCTGCAGAATGGTGAAGTTCACCACCTGCCATGGTCTCTTACCCCGGGTTACTACAACCAGCTCAAGACCGACCCGAAGATAGGCATCGAGACCAACAAGGACCAGGGCCTCTTCTACATGTCATTCAACATGAGAAAGAGCGGAATTTCCGATGTGAACTTCAGAAGGGCCATAGCCTACTGCGTTGACAAGCAATACATCGTTGACAGGCTCATGGGCGGTTACGGTATCAAGGGAACCGTTCCCATGTCCGTCACCAACACCTTCTACGTGAACACAACGGTTCCGGCCTGGATACAGGGCGGAAACCTGGATGCGGCCGAGGCGCTTCTTGACGCGAACGGCTACACAGACAAGGACGGAGACGGCTGGAGGGACATGCCGGACGGTTCACCGATTAAATTCAACATCCTGACACCGCCGAAGGACTACGACCCGATAAGGGCTGACAGCGGTATCATGATCGAAAAGAACCTGAAATCAATCAAACTGAACATCGCGGCTGTGCCCACAAGTTTCGACACCATTGTCAGTGCGGCATACGTTTCGCTGGACTTTGACATGTACATCCTGGGTTGGTCCGTGGGCTCGTTCCCCGAATCATACCTCAGGGACTTCTTCCACAGCGAATCCGATGTGGCAATCAACCCGGCGGGTTCAAATGCCGCCGGTTACCACAATGCAACCATGGATGCCATGATTGACGAGATGGAAACCACCATGGACACCGATGACAGAGCCCAGCTTGTCAAAGACATCTGCGGTGCCACCATGATGGATGTAGCCTACGACACACTTTACTACAGGACCAACATCGAGGCCTACAGGAAGGACATTTGGACTGGCTGGATTCCGGCTTTCGGAAGCATATACAACGGTTTCTCCATATACAACCTGGCACCCCCGGGAACAGAGGGCGGTGACACAGGCGAAGGCGGAGGCGAGGATATCGACCCAACCGACCCCGGATACTCAGGCGGAACCTCTGCAGACAGGGTCGCGTTCAACGGCACACTGCCCATCAACGCAGTCATGAGCATGCCCGACAAGGTCTCAACTGACTCCCAGTTCACCGTAACGGTGACTGCACAGGAGAAGTTCTACGATCCGACAACCGGTATTACCGATACATTCGTTTGTGAAGGAGCAAATGTGTTCTTCCAGACAAGCCATGACCAGTTTGCCAACGTGACGACCGATGCCAACGGAAAGGCCGCGTTCACACCAACCGTTAACTGGGCCGACTGGGGCAGCATAGACGTCTATGCCAATGTCTCCAAGGGAGAATACTGGTACAACCTCGATGACAGCATTGAGGTGATATTCCTGCCCGACACAGCCAAGCTCACGCTTGCAGCTGAGCACGCAGTAATCGCGCCCGGCGGAACCACGAATGTCACGGCAAAGGTCGTTGACATAAACGGCAACCCCAGGGCAGGTGTAAAGATCACGGTCGATGAGAACCTGATGTTCGGAGCCCCGGACGTCAACAACAAGACCACCAACGCAGCCGGAGAGGCCATATTCGTTTACACCGCACCGCTGACAACCATGCTTCCCAACACCAACAGGTACGAGCAGTTCAAGGCCACAATATCCGTGCCAAATACCATCATACCTGATAGCCAGGCAACATCCACGGTCATAGCAATATCCAACGATGTTAAGGACTGGTACTCTATCGATATTACCGGTGTCACCGATTACGTGATAACCGGCAACGCATCTGGAACACTGCCAATGACAACAGATGTCACGGTAACAGTACTGGACCAGGACGGAGCACCGGTTGATGCCGCAGAACTCACCATAGAGGTCGACAACACGATAGCAACCCCGGACGCACTGACAAAGAACACAAACGTCGGCGGACAGGCCGTGTTCACACTTACCGCCGTGGACCTTGGCAACTCGACCGAGAGCACGATGGTGAGGGTCTTCAACTACACCAGAGCCTACGCCACCGAGGACACTTTCCTGCTCTGCAATGCCAACGAATCCAGCACCATGACCGCATACGCAGCAGACATTGACTTCGAGGACATGGTTGACCACCAGGGAACAGCCACCATAACAGCGACAGTCTGGAACCAGACCGGCGCTCTGGCAGTCGGTGTTCCGTGCCAGTTCTTCATACCGCTTACGCCCGAGGGGCCGGCCGGTGTGTTCGACGGCGGAGACAGCTACGAGTTCTTCGAGTACGGAGATGCAATGGACTTCGGCTGGTGGGCCGGTTACCTCGGTAGCTGGCTCGGCGACAATGCGACCGTCACGGACGGAGCAGGTCAGCTGGTCGGAACCATAACCACACCGAGCTTCATCGCAGACAGCGTCATACCGGTGGAATTCGGTATCGGAGGTTACGGAATCACGGATGCGTTCAACTTCACCGTCAATCAGTGGTGGATGGAGGACTACGGAGCAGATAACTGGGTTGCACCGTTCACTGACGGAGAAGACGGAAACTACTACCTGAGACCGGCAGACTTCACCATATCTGACGCCGGAATACTCTGGAGAGCGCCTGTCGCATCTCTCGCCAGCGTTGAACTGGACTCAGCCATACTGTCAATGGACGACCCGGTAGGTGTAATAACAATGACCTTCCAGGACATTGACGGAGAACTCGCCGCGACCGAAGTCCAGATTTTGGAGGGAACCGCAAAACCGGTATCACTCGACAAGAGGGACACAAATTCCGATGGCGTGATGAAATACTCCTACGACGCATCTGCCAACGCTGACTTCGACGCAGGAATCGGCTTCACCGCAATGGTGACTGAGTCCGATTACTCGCAGTTCCCCTTCAACTTCTACCTGCCATACGTGGCAAGGGGAGCTGAAGCACAGGACCTGATAATCGATGCCAGCACAAGCACACCGACAGTTGAATACGGCGACATGGTCACAATAGATGCGACCGTGACCGACGAGTTCGGCAACCTCATGAAAGACGCTTCGGTCTTCGTGGGCGGGGCAAGGGTCATGACCGACGTCAACGGAACAATCTCAACCGAGATTGCTGTTCCGTCCGTCGAGGGCATCCAGTCGGTGCCGATAGTGGCAACCAAGTCCGGATACATCGCGTCATTCCAGACAGTCGACTACCTTGTGTTCGACAACGAACTCTTCCTGATGGTGGAGTACTGGAACCTGAGCGGACCCACCGTCGCACCTCTGGAGAACGTGACCTTCGACATCGGATACACTGCAAAGAACAACGGCACCGTGGACGGATGGACCACCTTCGAATTCGTGGTGGACAACGTGACAGTTGAATCAGTTTGGATCGAACTGGACGCAGGACAGACAAAGAACCTGAAGTTCACCACCTCGCTCACTGACCTCAACTACCACAACTTCACCGTGCGCCAGAAGGACAGGAGGGCTCTCGCTCCCTGGACCATCAAGGCCGCTGCACCCATAGTCGTACCTATCGGAATACTCTCGCTCGGAGCCTACACAGTACCCACAAACATCACCCAGGGAGTGGCATTCACCATAACGGTGGTTGCCAACAACATCGGTGATGCGGCCGGAACATTCGACATACCGTTCGTTATTGACGGCGTTACATACTACAAGATGGCGGACATAGCCGCCAACGCCTCAGTAACAGTATCCTTCGAGTGGACCTTCGCCGACGCGGGTGCCAAAACCATCTGCGGAGTGAGCAGGACCGTGGCCGCTGCCGAAGTGGTCGAGACCGAGACCGGATACGGAATCGGAACCGTTGCGATGGCGGCAATAGCAATGCTGATTGTCGGTCTTCTGATTGGCATGATAATTGCCAAGATGATGGGCGGCGGAGCAGGCGAAGCTGCCGCAGAACCCGAAGCGGAGCCAGCACCCGAACCGGAACCGATGGAGGAAACCCCGCCGGAACCCCCGGTGGAGGAAGCCCCCGCACCCGAGGAAACACCTGCACCCGAAGAAGTTCCGCCAGAGAAATAAACAGGAACAATGGGAGGGCTGAACGGCCCTCCCCCTTTTCTATATTTTATTATTTTCATAATCTCAGCGGATGCGAACCCCTCCAAAATAGAACGCAACGCGAAATTTGAAAGAGAATGAGTGCTCCCCAACGCTAAAGCGTGGGGTATCCTTTCAGTTTTCACCCTGAATTTCGTAATTTCATAGAGAAAAGAACTCATTCAGGTTTATTCCAGATTGCTGAAATTTCAGAATAGATGGGGAGCACTTTTATTGTAAAAATGTCGAGAAAACTCTGGCTTTCAAGCCGGAGATGAATCGACATAAACAATAAAAGCGTGGGAATCCGCCATGCACCGTTCAATCTATTGCACAGGAAATCAAAGCTGTCAGGCTTTGATAAATCAGGTGCATGGCCCCCTGGGTAAACTTCCAGCCCTGGCAACAAACGCCAACTCCTTTAGGGCTGGTAGTTTACATAGTTGTGGCAATATATTATGGCATTTTGATACAACTGATACGGGAACAGATTACAATAGTCAATCGGATAATCAAATCTGTTATTGCGAAATTTTAACTTCTGAAGGCTGACCACTTACTGCGAGGCGCTGGGACATATATAAACCACCCCGCCTCTGCATGCAAAATGATTTGGTCAGACGGGGCATGGTAGTAGGGCTGGAACTGGATGGAGGGATGGTTGAACGGAAATTCGCATATCCTATTGCGTACTCTTCGTGATATTAACGTTCTCAACCAGAACGTGCGGAGAGAATACGGGTGTTTCTACTTCCCACCAGTGCACCTGCATGGGATCGTTTCCAACCGCTTTGATGTTCTTCATTATGTTGACCATGTTCTCGGATATTCTGATGTCCTTAACAGGACCATCGAGCTTTCCGTTCTTTATCAGGAATATGGCATCTCTGGGTATGGTTGAGAAATCGCCTGTCTGGTAGTTCTGGAACCTGGTGTACCACGTGTTGGTCATGTAATAGCCGTTGTCCACCTTGGATATGAGACCTTCCCTGCTATCCTGGCCGGGTTCGAGGCACACCGTCCAGGGCTGCGGGAACACCATGCCGGCATTGCCGGTGGATACCGTATTGTAGCGCTTGGCGGTGCTGGTGTTGTGTAGATATCCCTTCAGGATGCCTTTCTCTATCAGCAGGTTCCGGCGCGTCGGCACGCCTTCTTCATCGAAGGGCATGGAGCCGACGGATTCAGGATTGGTCCCGTCATCGAAGACGGTTACGTGCTCGCTTGCCACAGGCTTGCCAATCATGTCCTTGAGGAATGATAGTCCCGCGTCCACAGCTCCTGCAGAACAGGAACTGCCAACGCTGTCAAGGATGTTGGAGAATATCATGGGGGAAAAAACAACGTCGAACTTTCCTTCGCGGCCGATTTCCGGATTGATGGAATCGGTTGCCAGTTCACCTGCGGTTTGGCCTATCTTCCCGGGTTTCAACCTCTTGGGGCCGGTTGCGGATTGGACCATGTGACCGGAACTGTCCTGTGCGGTCATTGCCCTCACGGATATCTCCACACTGGATGACGCGTAGTTTCCATGGTTGCCCCCCGAGGTGGCCATGTGGACCTTCGATGCGGATGAGTAAAGAACGCCTGCCACGCGGCTGGCACCCGCACTCTGGGCCGCGGTTATTGCGGCATCTACATGATCGTAGAGTTCCTCGACCATGCCGGCAATCGACATGTCAACAACGTTCTTTCTGTACTTGTGCGGTCCCTTGGCTATGCCGCCGTATTCCGGGTTCTGGGGCATCATGGACGTTCTCTTAATGATGTCATCCAGCGTCTTATCCAGCAATGCCGGGTCACTGACCTCGGTGGCCAGGATGCGCTTGTCCCTCACAAGGTATATTCCTATGTCATTGCTCATCCAGGATTTCGATGCCGTAATCGAATTGTTGGCGAACCTTATCTGCCTGGTATCGTCCCTGGCCATGGTGCATATGACATCGTCCGCGCCCATCTCCCTTGCACGCTTCACGACCGCTTCGGGGATGTTCTCGGGGGGCATGGAAATCCAGTCGGTCATTGTCCCACCCCCAGTGTGATGCCCTTCAGCCTGATATGCGGCCCTCCGGTGTACACTGCCACACCCTGACCGGGTTCTCCCTTGCCGCATGTTGCCGCAGAGAATGCCAGGTCCTTCGCCACGGCATCCACCGCGCTCCAGAATGCAGGAGTCGTGAGTTCCAGAATTGGCGCTTTAACAGGCGCCTTGATCTCTCCGTTCTCGATGAGGTAGGCCTCCCTGCCGATGTACCGCTGGTTGTAGCGTTTATCGTCTATATTCCATTCCATGAAGTTCTTCATGTAAACTCCGAGTTTTACGCCGTCAAACAGCTCCTGGACCTCGTGGTCCCCCGGCTGGACGAATGTGTTGGACATGCGAACTATTGCCTCCCTGTTGTAGCTCTGGGCCCTGGCCGCGGCATTGCTGGCACCAAGATCCATGGCCGCTGCTGTTTCACGGTTGTGGAGGAATTCATTGATGATACCGTTCTTTATCAGAATTTTCGGTCTAGCTTTGACGCCTTCATCGTCGTAAAGGTAGAATCCGTAAGAATTTTCCACGGTCGGGTCGTCTATGACCGTAGCAACGTCACTGCCTATCCTTGTGCCCAGCATGCCGGCGTTGATGAATGATTCGCCCGCTTGGGCAGCCTCCCTTCCGGTGATGCGGTCCGCCTCGTAGGGATGGCCGCAACTCTCGTGGGCCGCAATCCCGACGACCTCCGGGCCCAGCACCATGTCTATTTTTCCGGTGGGCGCTTTTACGCCTTCCTTCATGTTCTTGTAGGTCATGGCAATCTCATGGCAAATTTCTTCTGACCTGACAACCGGGTCCATGTACTCCCAGCCCATGGAAACGCCTCTCTGTATCATCGCCTGGGACATTTTTCCGGATTCCATTATGGTGGGTATGGAGAACATCACCACTCTGGGTATTACCGACCCGATCTTCGAATCATCCGAGTTGGTGAAGAATTTTGTTTTCTCGCTCATGCCCAACTGGAGAAACCTGTTGACCAGGGGCGCGGTCTCGCTCATGGCCCTGTCAATGTGAGTGAGAACTTCCACAATATCATCCAGTTCAACGTCCGCCAGTTTCTTCTTCTGCGGAACCGAGTAATCAGCAATGTGAGCCGGTTCATCGGAGAATATTATGCGTTTGCTGACCAGCCTGGACGATGCCTTTGCCATCCTAACGGCCGTTTGGACCCTTTCCTTCACAGAATCCCTTGTCAATTTGTCGGTAGAGGCAAATCCCATGCCTCCGTGCACCAGTACCCTGACACACATGCCGGAACTGGTCCCGAATCCTGAAATCTCGGGATTGCCGTTCTTCAGCAGAAGCCCGTTAACGATACTCGATTCAATCCTGGATTCCGCGTACTCGGCGCCCTGGTTCAGTGCCTCTTCCACGGCCAGTGTCGCCAGGTCCCTGTCAAAATTCTGTTTCTCCTCCATGAAAATCCCTCGGTACTACCAATCGGGAATTATTCCATGAGGTATAATTCTATCTCTGTAGTGTAAGAGTTCCCGGTTAGAAACATGCCGCTCAATAATCGAAAAGGTTCTTCTGTCCCTTCGGAGCCTTTTGCACTGCCGCAGGCTCCTGGCCGGGCAACAGTACCGTACCGTATTTTCCGCCGCCGCCCGGCAGAACTGTAATTTTTCCCTCCCTGAAGGCCAGTATCGCATTTGCAACAGCGTCGCCCGCGGTTTTAGTTAATCTCTCGATTGGCGTCTTCATAAGCACTTCAACCTCGGTCCCGGACTCATCCACAAGTGACTGCCATATGGAATTGACTTTCCCGGTGAATGGTGATGAATGTCCCACTGCCTTGGCGATTATCTCGCCCAGGGGTATCATGTAAAAGTATTCCGGCCGGTGGCTGGGATGCCGGACCTCGCCGCCCAGTTCCATTGCCCGTTCTCTCACGCCCTTCTTGATGCTGCCGCCGCACACACATTTCCACCGGAGGGCCAGTGCCCGGTCCAATTCGTACTGGGCAAAGCATCTGGAGCACGCGCTTCTGTTGTATTTTCCCTCCTCCGGCGGTAACCCGATGTTGCGCACGAACTTCCTGCCTTTCTGGCGCTTTATGGCCATGGTCAGTTCTTTGAACGTTATGTCTTTTGCCTCGATTGTGTTGAACTCCCTGCCGACTCTCACGGGCTGGGGGGAATGCGCATCGGAATTCGTTAAGAAAGTGAGATTGGCCAGCTCCGGAATCCTGTCGCCGTACTCCGAGTTGGCGCTGAGGCCCAGTTCCAGGTAGGGAATCTTGGAGGCCAGCTCCCCGTAGCAGCCCTTGAGCGATTCGAAATGCGCGTACATCCCGGTCCAGGGCGTGAACGCGTGGGCCGGCCCAATCATTGCGCCGGTGTCGAGGGCCATCTGTGCCAGTTCCTCCCCGCCCAGGGGAAGCCGCGGCCTTCCGTCCGCCTCCAAGCGGGCAGACAGCGGTCCAAGCCTCTCGATGAAATCCTCCACGCTGGATATTGACGGAAACAGAAGGAGATGATGAACTCTTTTTTCTGCCTCTACTTCCGTGGTCAGAATGAAATTGGTCCCGCCCTGCTGGAATGTGCCTTCATCCACTTCCATCATGGCGCGGATCTCTTTCAGCCATTCGGGATGCAGGCAATCGCCGGTCGCTACCATCTGCACGCCTTTCTGCTCTGCGCCTTTGGCCAGGTTCGGGAAATACATGTCCGAACTGGTAGCTGCTGAAAATCGCCCGTGGATGTGGAGGTCTGCGTTGAATCTCATGAGGGGGGAATTGTTTGCCGGTCTATTACATTTACTGTTTCCGATGCTTTACGAAGTCTCTTTTCCCGTCCCCAGGCCACCCAGTACACCAGGGCAAGGAAGGCCACAAGGTTCAGGGCGCCGATGACCCTCACCACCCAGGGAATGTACGCGCTGGAAATGTCCATGCTGAAATCAATGGTCTCAAGGCTACCCAGGGTTCCGATTGTTGCATTCTGCTGTCCGGTTCCCAGGCCGCACACCAGTATGAGGCCGGTGCCGTTGGTGTCACGCGGTATCACTACTTCCATATCGTAGAATCCGGAATTGTCAGTGAACACCATTGCGACAGTGTTTCCCAGGGAATCCAGCAGGCTCACCCCGACCCATGCCAGGCCCCTTCCGGTGTTGGAAGTGACCCGCCCGGAAATAATGCTCATCCCTTCCTTGGCCAGTCCCGTCTTCAGTGTGTAATTGAGCAGCGTTCCGTTCACGTCCCGCAGGTAGGTAGCGGCTCCGTAATAACCGAGGGCGTCAAGCTGGATATGTATTGTCCCGGTTTCCTGGCCCATGTCCTGTTCGGAGAACAGATTTCCGTCGGGGCCGTAAATCTCCACGGTCGCCGTACCCTCCGACGACGCTTCCTGTGATATCATAATCGCATCGGCCAGTCCGTCCGCGTCTGAGTCCTCGGATGCCACCGTGATTGCATGCGGGACCTCGACCCTGCCGGGTTCCTGAAAATACCCTGCCAGGGAGTAAAGGAAATCCGGCCAGGCAGTATCCTGGGCGAAATGTGTTTCCATGTAAGAAACAGAAGGCACATGGTCGGGGAACCAGATGGACATTCCGTTGGTGTACTCGGCCGGCTCATCAAGAACATTCGTCCAGCTGTTCTCATGTACAATGCAAGAATCCATGGCATCCAGCACCTTCGCCGAAAGCGATTTCAGTGCCATGCATTCCGTGCTGCGGTCAATGTTTCGGAGAAGATGCACAAGGTCGTACTGTGCGTTACCGTCATACTTTTCCGTATCTGCTCTTGCTGCAATGAATTCCGGGTTGAAGTAGCCAGTCATTTTTTCGGCGGCAACAGAATAATCATCCAGCGCCCCGGTCAGCGCTTCAATCTTCCCGAGGTCTATCAGTGAAAGGGTAAGTGAGTAAAGGCTGTTCCCGCCCATGCCCCAGGTGATGTAAGTGTCTATCATGGCCGTGCCTATCTCTTCCGGTGTTCCGCCGGATTTAAGATGCGGCAGGAAAAGGTCATAGGGCCAGCCGTTGAGAGGCACATCCTTTTGGGAGAGAAGCGCGTAACCCGCTTTTCCCCTCAATTCGTAAGCGATTTCCAGCATTCCCATCTGGCAGGCGTCCATGCTGACGATGTCGAGCCTGATTTTCGCATCGTCAATGTCGCTCATGGCCGTTTCGATATCATTCGCATCCAGATAATCGCCCTTGTCCGGACACACCCCGGGCCAGCCGTTCCCATGGCCCCAGAGGTCCAGCATGTACCGGTCCGCAGGGTACTCGTCCGTCGCCCAGATGACGAACCGGCTGAGAACGTCCGGGTCTCCCAGGTTGAGTTCGGGCCCCCAGGCGCTGTTAATATTGGTCAGCGCTATATCTTCTATGCTGTTGGTTAATACCCTCATGAGGCCGGAATCCCCCACCCCGGCAGCATCGGAAAGAACGATGATGTTGAGACCGTCTTCCGAACCGACTTTTTTCATTTCCTGGATGTCGGAAGAAATCTGCGTGGAAAGGCTGCTGTCCCCGGACATGTAAACCATGAACGTCCATGTCTCATTTTTCGCTTCCTGGGCCGAAACTTGCAAGGGTGCCAGCATTGTGAAAAGAAGCGATATGGCTGCCAATGCAAGAACGGCGTTCCGAAACGTTGAACAGTTCACTAGTACTCCACTCCCTTCCTGGCCATTATGCCTTTCATGTAGGGGTGTTTCACCTCTTTCATCTCAGTCACCGTATCAGCGATGTCAATGAATTCCCGGGGCGCATAACGGCCTGTAAGAATGATTTCCATATTTTTGGGCCTGGATTTAACGATATCCAGGACTTCCTGAGCCGATACCAGCTTCCATTCCACGGCCACGTTAATCTCGTCCAGGATGAGGACATCCGCAATGCCCTTCTCAACTGCCGTTCTGGCGTGTTCCAGCCCCTTCCTGGCCAAATCTATGTCTATCTGTGCGGGATTGTCCTTGTCAACAAAATCCGGCCTGCCGAACTGGATGATTTCAAAGTTCGGGATGTTCTTCACGGCTTCCAGCTCGCCGTACTTGATGTCGCCTTTCATGAATTGAATCATCAGAACCCTGAAACCGTGGCCTGAAGCCCGCAGACCCAGGCCGATGGACGCTGTTGTCTTGCCCTTGCCGTTGCCGGTGTAAACATGCACCATGCCCAGACCCTTCTCGGATGCCATGAGGTTTGAAAGGTTTCGGCCATATATAATGTTTTTCCGATTGTGGTCGGAACCGGCAATCTGATAACAATGAGATTGCCAATGAAAACCTTAAATCACGGTTTCGCATAAAGGCATGCATGTGTCCCGGACCGATTATCATCCAGGGCCCCAACGGGCCTCCGTTGAAAGCCGCCATAATCGGCTGCGGCGGCACCGGCTGTAACATACTGGCCGAGGGCGAACTGGTTGCGACCGACGTACGCATAGCCGTCGGTTCCGAGCCAGACACAATGAAATCCCTGAAGGTGGAAAAGCGCATGCTGGCAAACGTCCGAGAACTGGAGAAGAACGCAATGATATCCTCTAAAGCGGTGAGACTGGCAGGCAGCGAGTTCGAGAAGGAACTCGCCGGAGCGCTGGAGGGCGTGGACATAACTTTCACCCTGGCCGGCCTCGGAGGGCTGAGCGGGGGCTGGGGCGCGGTTGTCGGTGCCAGAGCTGCCAATGTATCCCGGAGCATGAGCATGTGTGTTGCCAGCGTTCCGTTCTCGGTGGAGGGCGGTTCCAGGAGAGAAAGGGCGAAAGCACAGTTGCATTCGCTCACCCAGCTTCCGGGCTCCATTCTGGTTGTTCCCAATGACATGATACTTTCAGAAGCCCCAAGCCTACCCATAAACCGCGCATTCAGGGTGATGAACAGCGTGCTGGCATCTCCTGTAAATCTGTTTTTGAAATCCATCGGAAAGGATGACCTGGGAACCGTGAAGAAACTTCTGGCCGATTCCACCATGCTGGCCATGGACTCCGCCGAGTGGGACCGCGAGAATGCGGAATACGCGGTTATCGAGCACCTGGAAAAATCCAAATGGTTGGACCTGAGCTCCAACCCTGCAAAGTCTGCCATGCTGTTCGTGGAGGGCCACGCGCTCTATGACGGTCTGAATGAGCTGGGGAAGCTGTTCTCCCGGAACCTGGGAAAGGATTGCCCGGTGATGGTGGCCAGTGCCGGCGACCGTAAATCCGGTCTGCGTGTAACCGCGGTGGTGGGATTCTGAAATCGCTCGTTTTAATTCTCTCACTGGTAATTGTTATGGCATCACTACCTGTAATGGCCCAGGACGTCACCCAGCGTTTCGAAGTTCCCGCCGACGGATATGAAAGCACGGATACTTACCTGGCCGGCGACCTGTGGAACGAGTATATCGTCCATGTCGTCAGAGACAATGAACTTATTTACAATTTCCAGGTTGTGGGCGAGGGCGAGATAATGGTCAGCCTCATCCCGGGAACCCACCCGAACATTTACAGCAGTCAATACACCTCTTTCAGCACATCTCAGCCAGTGACCGAATACTCGGTAACATTCCCGGCGGTGATAGGCTTCGACAGGGATTATTCCATAGTGGTGAACTCATCCGGCCTGGAGGATGTCCAGTATACTGTGAACATCCATACTGAATTGGTTGAAAAGCCAGATTACACAATCTACTACATTCTGTTGATTCTGGGCTTCGTGGCCATAGTGATATTCAGCTACAAGTACGTGGTCTGGCAGGAAAAGAAGGAAAAGGAAGAGAAGAAGGCCGCCAGGGAAAAGCAGCGGGGCAAGCGGCACAAAAAATGAGTAATAACGTGATAGACCGCCATGCACCGTTCAATCTATTGCGCATGAAATCAAAGCTAAATGGCTTTGATAAATCAGGTGCATGGCCCCCTGGGTAAACTTCCAGCCCTGGCAACAAACGCCAGCTCCTTTAGGGGCTGGTAGTTTCCCCACATCTTGCAAGCATTTATTTACCTTCCCCTGCTTACAGTATCTCATGCCCGAAAGATATGAAATTATCGACCACACCGCCGACATCGCCATACGGACCTCGGGGAGCAACCTGAACCAGGCTTTTGAGAATGCGGCCTACGCTCTCTTTGACACCATGTGCGACGCCTCCACCGTCCGGCCCCTGAAGGTCAAGAAAGTCGAGATCGAATCCGAAGACATGGAGCAATTGTTGGTGGACTGGCTTTCCAGACTCCTGTTCATCTGCGACGTGGATGACATGCTGTACTCGGAATTCGAGGTCACCATCACGGGAACAACACTGAAGGCCACCATGAAAGGCGAGAAGCTGGACGCCGATAGACATCAACTGAAAACAGACATAAAGGCAATAACATATCACATGCTGGAAGTGAACACGGACACAAACACGGTCCAGGTCCTATTCGATATCTGATCAGGATTTTTTTCTGCTCTTTCAGAAACAGCATGAGCTTGCTCTCCTCTGGTGAGAACGCCGTATGCTGTCGAGTTTCAGTATGTATTCCGCGGAAAATAACGATTGTAGATTTAGGGATTGTAGATGTATGACGATTTTCGATTTAGGGATTGTAGATTGTAGATTTACGACGAATTGACGACGTGGCGTATTCTCAACATAAATCTAAAATCTAAGATCTAAAATCTAAAATTTCAAAAGATTGACTTCTTACGAGTTTCAGATACATTTATAATGATAGACACGCATAACCGGCATAGGTGAGAAGATGCCAATTCCATTATGCGGCAAATGCAGGAAGGAAATGATATTCGACGCAAATACCAATACATGGTCATGCACATCATGCCCTTCTCAACCTCCGATGCCCCTATTCACCCCCATGTACCCTATCATTCCCCCGGTGGATGCGGTGTCGAAACGCTCCATACTGGACATCATGAGGTTCATTGTCACCGCACTGTGCGGCATGTCCTTAATCCTGGCCCTCTTCGGGCTTCTGATAATCAATGTGTGGACCCAGGCTGGTTATTATGGCGACCAGGAAACCTGGCTTCTTCGAGGGGGCATGAACATCTGCATATCATTCATTCTGCTGGGTACACTTTACTTCTACCTGAAATCGACAGTCAAGAAGAAAAGCTGGTGGGCCAGGATTCAAAAATCCGTGGACCTCCAGAGTGGTGCCTATGTCGGCAACATCGCCATGAAAAGCACTCTGGTGAATATTTTCATGGGCCTGTACGGCTCTGCAATCATGATGGGTATTATGTTCCTTGGAGCGGGTATATTTCTGCTTAATGTCTACAGTCATTTTTCCGGTCTGTTCATTTCTGCCGCTGAAATCGGTATTGGCATAGTGATGATTTTCTTTGCGTACAGGGAGTATCAGAATGAGATGGAAACCCTTTCAAGGGACATCTATCCGCTACTATTCCCTATGAGCGAAAATGCCCCTTAAGTAGGTAAGCATTCAGCGAAATGAAGGAGTAACGATTGTAGATTTGGGGATTGTAGATTGTAGATTTACGACGGATTGACGGCGTTGCATATTCGTAACAAAAATCTAAAATCTAAGATCTAAAATCTAAAATACGGGTGAGCATTCTGCCAGCCACAATTAACAAATTTACAATTAACAAATCGACAATTTCAGAAGACAGAACTCTTACCCAAGTCACAAAACATTATTAATGGAACAATACACGTATTCATGGCAGGAAAATACCAGATATCGACCACATGGCCGATATTCTAATCAGGATTTTTTCTGCTCTTTCAGGAACAGCATGAGCTTGATCTCCTCCGGCAAGAACGTCGTTTTCTGTCGGAGTTCCTTCTCGCTGCCCTCGGCCAGTAGCTTGAGTGTGGGAGGTTTCCCCCTTGTGAACAGGAACAGCCTTTTCAGCGCATCCGGGTCTATATCCGGAGTGCCCAGGAGAATCTGGCAATGCTCAATATCGAGGCCACGAATGTGCACCTCGCCAACAGTCCCGTCATGCTGGTCGATTATCGTGTAAAATCGATTGTATGCCGGCGTATCTTCCCTGGTAGTGACCAGCAGTTTGAAATCCCGTGTTGATTTGATTGCGGCCACCAGGTTCGACATAAACTCCACAGCCTCGTCGGATGCCTCGAAATAATTGTCCAGGGCCAGTATGATCTTTCTGCCGCTCAGCTGCTCGGCCAGGTTCTTTGCCGTCCTGGGCTTCAAATCAAATTCCGGTATTATTCCTCTTGCCGTATCACGAATCGCATTGACAAGACCGTCCAGGTCCTTCCTCATCTCCACCCAGATGACCGACCAATCGCATGCGTGCTCGGTAACGAATCTGGCGGCCAGCGAGGAAATTCCGTAACCTTGGCTGCCGTATATCACCATTACTCTAGTCTCCGGAACGCCGAGCATCTGCCCGAGTTCTTCCAGTTCATGATGTCGGTTGATGAAGCCGTCGGTATTCGGCACCGGCCCGGAAACGGCGCGTTCCGGAACTTCCGGCTTGCAGGTTTCCCCGACCAGTTCCCTCAGAATCGGAAGCGCATGGCCCTTTCTGGAGTTCAGAACGTCGCCCACTTTCACGGGTCCTTCCGGTGTATCGGCGGTAAGACTGCCCAGGTGTGCCAGCACGGTATTCGCCTCCTCCCGGCCTTTCCCAGTGAGGAAATACACCTTGTAACGTCGGTGCTCCCCCCTCACATGCCCTTTCAGCGAACTCACCAGCTCCCTGTCCTCCAGGCTTTTTAGAGTTCTGGGGACATGGGTGAGCCGCAGACCTGTAGCTTCCGAAATCCCCTTCTGGGTAATGGCCTGGGGAAATTCTCTCTCATCCGCGTGGTGGAGATAATCCTTCAGGTGGATGAGCACCCTGTCCAGGGCAGTTAATGATAGCGCGGTTTCGGGAGGCATCGGATTATGAATGAGTATCTCGGATTAAAAACTATTGATGGCAGATATGGGCATATTCGGAAATGGATCCTACCTAAAACTTCACCATGGCACCGGCCAACCCAGCTACGGGACTGGTTCCGGCTTTTCCGTTCATGCCCCGTCTGAATCGCTGCTCATGATATCTGGAGGGCGGGGGGGTGTTTAAACCGGCATTCAACCCGGCCCAGCGGCTGGTTCCAGCCATTCAAAAATGAGACCCTTTTCGCGGAATTTGGTCTCAAAACGCCTTCTCCACCCGCACCATCTTCCTCCCCCCCTCTTCCCACACCGTCACGTACCGCACGTCCACATCCTCTGATATTTCAAGCCCCTCGAAATAATCCCGCTCTCCCTTTATCGTATTGCAGAATATCAGGGAATATTTCAGCCTGGCCTCCCTGGCCTGGCTCAGCTTGAACAAATCGTACTTTATCTCGTGGTGGAAGGCCTTGCTGTGCTTCGTGATGTACTTGAACTCCAGAGCCGCGATAAGGTTACTAGGGTTCCCGCTGGAATGCCGGATATCCTTGTTTGTCACGGAGTGGTAATTGTTGTTCTGGATGAACTCGGGATTGAGTATTGCCATATCGTAATGCGCGCGGTCGCCTACCGGGTCTATCTCTATCCTTTTCCGGCTGAACCGCGCTATCGACGGATACTCCCGCTTCAGGATGTTGGTCTTCTTGCCGTCAAGGGTCGTGTATTGTTTGGAGAATTCCGGCTTTGAATAGAACACATAATAGCAGTACTGGTGGAACTCATGCTCGTTGAAGAAATTGTGCGGCTTCCTGTGGAACTGGTTGGTTATCGTCGCAATGGTCTCTTCTATCTTTTGTGACTCATCCATCTTCTCACCAGCTCAGGGGTCTATGAATATCCTAAAATGCCATGTGTCGTTCGCTGTATAATTGTCATTATAGTCCAATTTGAAATTGTATGTATTGGTATTTATATTCTTTTGAGTAGTCACATCAACATTGTGTGTGCTATACAACACGTCATTTTCATACATCTGGAATGTGAATCTGACATCACTGTCCTTGTCATGCTCAAAAGCGAATAGCTCGCATTCGATATCCCAACAAGAGCCCAATTGCGAGTCATAGGCATCCGTGAATTCAAAATCGAATACACAGCCGAATACTGGAACTTTTATTATGGTTTGGATATTGTAATGGGCATCATAGGTTGAATCAAGGTAACGGAACGGACAATAATATCCATCTAAACTATTTGTTGGGTCCATAGCAATCCATCTATTTCCGATTTTATTTCGAATACTTGTCTCGACATTATTGCTTGTAGGTGTATCATAAGGTAATTTTACAGTAACATAAACATGTGGATCTGTTGTTGTGTTAGTCATTACTAAAGCAACATCATTAAATCCCTCAGCATACAACAAAGATGCAAGTAAAGATGCAAAATCCGCACATGCCCCACTTTTTAATTGCAATGTAGATACTGGATATTGATATCCATTTGTTTCAGCATATTCAATTTCGTCCGCTACAAATATATATGTTGCTTCAACACGTTTACACTCATCAGGATACTCATCAACAAATTGCTCGGCAAGGGCTTCAATTGTGGGGCTAACTTGAACTGCCTGTAAACAACTATTATCAATAAATGGATTGAATTCTCCGTACAACATCTCGCTCTGCATTCTTAAATATATCAATTCAGAGGGCACTGAAGGGTAATTATCATAGAAAGTCAGATCACCAGCATCAATAATAATTATTGGGTTGGATTGAGATTTTACATATAAAAACCCAACACTGGCGATAACGATTATTATTACAATCGAAATTGCGGCAATTTTTTTGTGCGATATCGGCTTTTGCTGGCGCGGTACAGATTGGTCTGTGGCTGGAACATTTAAATTTGAATTGAGATCGTATTTTGGGCGCTGTGAATACTCTTTTATGTCCGCAAACGAATCATTGCAATCCAAGCAATGCCCAGACCCGTCCTCAAAGACATTGACATTTTTTCCGCCACATTTCCGACATTCAACAACCATTTGTTCAGGTAGTGTCATCATTATCTCCAATCAAACTGAAAGAATCATAAATAAATAAAGTTTGCCCAACATCTAGCAAAGGTGACTCCATCATTCAGCTGGTTATGCGATCAAAACATTTTGTTCATTCCTGTTCTTTATCAATCAATCCCATCCGTTCATCAAAGTTGGACGGATCTGGTGCTTCCTCTTCCAAACCCCGCCTCGGCTCGCTCAGCACTTTATACGACAGAATGTTCCCATGGCCGATTTCATTGTACATGGCATTCAGCAGTTGAGAGCGTTTCAATGTTCCAAAATCGCCAATAATGACCAATTTCTTCTTCGCTCTTGTGATAGCCACGTTTATCAGGGTTTGGTTCTCAAGGAATCTTAACGCGTTCTCTTTTAATTGAAATTTGCTCTTCGCAAAGCTGAGTATGATCAATTCCTTTTCTTTCCCTTGGAATTTATGGACTGTGTTCACTTCAATCTCATCCGAGGAATTTGAAGCCAGAATATGCCGGATTTTCTCACAATGCTTGGCATATGGGGATATCACACCCATGCTTTTCCCCTCTATTCCGCATTCAGAAAACCTCTGGACAATATCGGCAACGGCCTCCGCCTCTTTCTGGTTGGAGCAGCTTCTCCCCACTTCATCTTCATAATACCCGGATCCGCCAGTATCTATCAATATCACCGCATTCTCAGGATTGACTATCGGGTCTGAAGTTCGCCCCGAAAGATTCAATGTCGCGCGGGAGATATTCTCCGCAGTGAGCATCTTCCCTCCATAGAATAATTTATTGGATATCTGGGCGATGTTCTCATTCATCCTGTGTTGCGTGGTCAACATTGTGCTATCATTGGGATATTTTTCCAACATGGAATTGAAGATGGACTCATTCAGCTTTTTGGAGATCAGGTCGTCCTCTATCGGCTGCAATTGCTTGTTATCGCCCACCAGTATGAATTTATTGGATTTTGAAATAGGTAGAAGGGCAAAATAGCTGGCTACCTGGCTTGCTTCATCCATTACCATTACATCAAAATTCGTGCTTCTGAGGTCCTTATTGCACGATGATATTACCGTCGTGCCTATGACGTCTGCCTCATTGACTAGTGCCTTGGCGATTCTATCCTTATAGTTTTGTATGTTTTTGTAAATGGAACCGCCGTCCATTTTCGACGAATAGATTTGTTGTTTGATTGTCGCCTGCTTGCATTTTAATATCTCTGATTCGGCCCCGATCCTTCCCACTTCCGAAACATGCATATTTATCCTGCCATCCAATAAAGAGATTTTCGATTTATACACGCCCTGCAGGACTTTTCTCACCGTGTTCTCAGATGATGTAATCTCATATTCGCTCAAAGATGTTTTATACTTCTTGTAAATGTATTGAAATGCATCGATCTCCGCATTCAACGAATCAACAAATGGATCTCCTGGCTTATCCTTATAAATCTTAATCGACAGCGCCTCTATTTCCCCCTTTAATGATGCTCGCTCTGCTTTGAGTTCATTAACCATCTGTATGTGATTCTCCATCTTCGAGTGATTTTGCCTCATTTCTGATAATGCGTTCTTCTGTTTTTTTGTGAATGAGAAAAAACGCCTGAATGCGATGCGCCTCTTCAATTTTGCATTGGCAATTATGTCACTTTGAAGTTCAGTTTCTTCCGGGATTTGCGACTCAATCTTCTCGCACTTCAATATATTGCGGCACAGTTCCAGGCGGTTCTTTGAGTCAATGTCCATCATTCTATACTCATTTTCAGGACTGGGGGCATCACTTTCCATATGGTTTAGTCCTAATTCCCCCTCTAAAATCGCCTTGTCTTTTTCACACTCTTCTTTTTTGGAGATTAAAATCAGCATGTTCTCTCGAAATTTTTCAACGTCTTCTTCCATTTTCGAATGAATTTTCTCCAACTCATCAACATATTCACACAATGCCTGAAAACGCTCTTTCAAGGTTTTCATTTGATTGTACAATTCATGGTTTTGCATCAGCGAATTTATAGTATATTTTTGCACAGCGGGAGATATGCTGTTGGGTGAACCGACACGGACGATTTTGTACTTGTCTTCTTTCGAAATCCTATCTATGATATTGTCAACGGCCAGATTGGTAAAGGCAGTGATCAATATCTTCTTTTTCTTTTTGTGGTACTGGCGAATCAACTCTTCGATCACGTAGGTTTTTCCGGTTCCTGGCGGGCCGATTATAAGGTAAAAATGTTCCGCATGGATTGATTTTTGCACAGCGTCACTTTGTTCCCTGTTCAAACTGCCAATGATGTCTGCGCTAGCCTCTAAATCATAGCACTGCTCTTTTCTTTCAAAGAGGATTTTAAGGCGGTTTTTCATACTTTGATCAATATTGTCTGCTTTTATCTGATTTACCAGCCATTCCAGTTGCTTCAATATGTACGTGTTATCCTCAGTGAAAACCAAGACTTTGCCAGTGATTGGCTCAGTAACCCCCTCTTCAATATGTGCTTCCAATTGACCGCCTATCTTCTGCACAATCTGGGCGGAATATGTCTTGTTCGTATCTAGGGTTTTGATGTTAACACTGTCATCTGCCCCAATGTCAGCAACATCGTTTTGAAGTGTGAGAATGATGTTTCCATTGTCTGCTTTATTTGCATCGTCTATGAAAGCAAGCATTCCATCTGCAGCAGATTTGGATCTTTTTATGAACTGCTCTATCTCAAAGATAACTGCTTGATAATTTTCTTCTAGTGCCATCACACACCCGCGCATCTATTGATATCCTCTTCGGTCATTATCGAACTGTCTGACCATACATTTTCAAAGAAATCAATTACCTGGAGGACGGCTTGTTTATCCATGATTGAAACACCCGCTTCATAGTTGACTGATAAGCCAGTTCGCGTGAAATTGGCAGAAGAGACAATTGCGACTTTCTTGTCGACAACAACAATCTTTGCGTGGAGGCTGTTATTATAACGCATTTCGGCACTAAAATTATTTTGGAGGGCCTTGAATTTATTGATGTCAGTCATGCCCAGTTCAACATCTTCCTTCGTCAAACGCGTGAGCACTCTAATTTTTATATTATTCTTTTCTTTGACCTGCTCAAGTTCCTCCATGATATATGTAATCCAAGGCGAACATATGATGATCTCCTCCTCGGCGGAAGAGATATGCCTGCTTATCTCGCCATATACAGTACGTTTCTTCTCCTCGGGGGAGGTGATGACAAACGTATATGCTTGCTCCAGCTCCGCAATCTTCTTTTGCAGCCCCTCATTCTCAAACTCCAGATTCGAAACCTTATCCAAGAGCAGTTTTTCATCGACAATTGATGAAAATAAATCCTTCAACTGCTCCTCATAATTGGAAATCAGTTTAAGATTGGAAATGTTTTTAATTCTTAACTCTTCAAGCTCTTTTGAATCAATGCGTTTTTTATTTATCGATTCAGCCAATTGTACAATTTCATCTGAATTCAACATGGAACCCCTCTGCTTTGAAATATGAGGTCAAAATAAATACTTTGGGGTAATTGAAAATGCGGTAAATCATTCCAGATCGATGGTCGCTCTCGGGTTCTTGGCCATCACCGAATTCGTGGGAAAATGGCCATATTGGTTGAAGTAGCCCCGACACCAATCTATGTAATCATGCACCCGCGTGTAAGCGCGGGGTCGTGGGCCAGATTGCTGGAATCTGGCCTGTTGACCGATTCCCGTATCATCCTTTGGAAACCTCGGCTGTAAGGCCGGGGTTAGCTTAACCTGATGATGCAAATCGGCACAGGGGATGGATGTTGGGCGAAGATCTTGTAACTCTTCTGAGTTTGGATCAAAATCACTTGTATTGAATAGTTGAATTGATAACTCATTAAAATTATTATTAGGATATTTAACCTTGAATTACCCTATTTTTCAAAATAAGCAATTTTATTTTTAAAATCAATAAACATTTTCAATCCTGATAATAGAAAAAAGTCGACCCCTATAACATTGGGAATCATATATTTTCGAATTTTACCACCCTTCTTTTTGTCCAAACGTTTAGACTTCTCTATTATCAGTATTTGATCAAAAGTTTGTTGAAAAAGACCGCCATCTTCCTTTACCAAACAAAGACAGATATTAGGAAGAGTGTATGCACCTGTTGTCCCCTCACCAAAACCACCTATCGATTTTGGATTTCTCTTTAATTTTGAAATGTCAATGCTTAGTGTATTCTTAGCCTCATACTCTGAAATCATTGTAGTTGGGGAGCCCGTATCTATGGTGAATTGTATTGGTAGACCCTTTGGAATAAAAGGCGAGGCTATTAATGTATTAACTACACAACGTTTTTCTTCTGTAATCTCGATGGGAATTTTTATCGTCATGAAATCTATTTTCCTATAAAATCCAGATTAAATTTGACGGTGGGATATATTTGACTAAAACTTTTCGGACATCAATATTTTGATTTCTCAATTTTTCATACAATTTATCGACATCGTCATCCGAATCAATACATTTTCCCCCATAGACTGCAATGTATTTTCCCCCATATTCTTCTCGTATCTTTCTTTCGTTATTATTACACCAAGAAGTATTTTTTCCATATGATTTTAACTGATTCAATGCTGTTTTTTCGTCAATTATACAACTTGCCATTTCAACAGCCTCCCTAATTCTTACGCCTCCAATTAGAGCATTTCATGTTTATATACTTTTTCCAACATTTGTCTAGCTCGGAAGACTAGGGTGCAGTGGCCAGTAATTATTAAGGAGATCTGGGAATGTTGATTGGGCCTCACATTCCCGCCCTCAACAACGAATAGTGTGCAATTCGTCTTGCTTGAGGTCATCAGACCGAGAAAGGACGAGGCTTTGCCTCGTCTGGCTCGCATTGATGCAATTTGATTGCCACAGAACTACAATGCTCGCACAGGCGGGGCATGTTGCCATTAAAACGTTTCTGTTATAATTCTATCCGCTTCCGTTCGTCAGCGTCGGCGGTACCACGTTGGCATGTTCCAACCTGGAATGGATTTTAACCGACATATTATCGCCGACGATACTGGAGATGAGTGTTACATCCTCCTCTATCTGGCAGTTGCGGGATATGACGCTGTCGCTTATCTGGGTTCGCCAGCCCACCTTGCTGCCGTCCAGGATGATGCTGTTCTCTATGTTCGCATCCCTGTCTATGAAAACGTTGTTGTAGATGCACGAGCGCTCTATCACAGAACCGGCGCTGATGTACACGTCATCGCCTATGTACGCAGGCCCGATAATCTTCACGCCCTTCTCGATGGCGCAGTTCTTGCCCATCATGATTTTGCCCTTGGTCTTGACCTTGTCCAGTGTGATTTTCTCGCCCTCGCGTTCCACAATGTCCAGGCTGGCCTGGAGTAAATCGTGAGGCTTTCCGATGTCCCGCCACACGCCCTCGACGATGCAGCCGTAAAGCGCCTTCTTGTCCTCCAGCAATCTGGGGAAGACCTGCTTGGAGAAATCGTACATCTGGTTGGCCGGAATGTAATCCAGTATCTCCGGCTCAAGAACGTATATACCGGCGTTGATTAGGTTGGAAAATACTTCTTCCTTCTTCGGTTTCTCCAGGAATCGGGTGATGCGGTCGTCCTTGTCCAGGCCGACTATTCCGAAATCGGTCGGGTCCTTCACCTTGGTGAGGGCCATGGTGGCCAGTGCCTTCTTTTTCTTGTGATAATCGTAAAGTGCGCCTATGTCAATATCCGCAAGAACATCACCGCTGGCAACGACGAACGTGGAATCCAGGAAATGCGAGACCTTCTTCACGGCGCCGGCCGTACCGGCTGGCTCGGCCTCGAAAGAGTACAATATGGATGAGCCGTAATTGTTTCCGTCGCCTATGCGCTTGATGAGCGTATCGGAGAGGTAGCCAGTTGTAATAATATGCTGATCAAAACCGCCTTTCACCAGGGCCCTCATGACATAATCGATGCAGGGCTTTCCGGCCACCGGAATAAGGGGCTTCGGCCGGTACTCTGTCAGCGGTCTGAGACGCTTGCCCACCCCGCCAGCAAGTATCACTGCCCTTTTCAAGAGGATCACCTTATCTCAATCTTTCCCTTTTTGAGAAGTGTCTCCAGTGCCTCGTCGGCCGCGGCTTCGAGTTTCTTCTCGTCGGCCAATGCCATTTTCACGGACCTGTTCTGCTGGGTTATGAGTTGCCTGGATTCCCTCATCTCGTCCTTCTTGATGTTGCGCATGGCCATGAGTTTCTCGCGCATCTCCGTGGCCTTCTCGTGATAGGCATTGGCCCTTTCCTTCAATTTGACGAAAAGTTCATGATTTTTATTTGCCTCTGAAATCAAATGGGTGATGGATTTTCCCATGAGAGTGATTCGGTCATGCACTTCCTGTGCCTGCTTGGAGAGCTCCACGACTTTCTCATGTTCCTCGTCAGCCATTTTGAAAAGCAGAGTGATTTTCTCGTCAACATCCTTGACATCGGACAGAATGGCATCCTGTTCCCCCAGTACAGATTCGAGTCTTTTAACCTCCTCGTACTGCTTCTTGAGGTTCTTGAGCAGCTGGTTCTCCTCCTCGATGGTAAGAACGGTGGTCTGCTGCTTGAGCTCTATCATCTTGACCTCTGTCTTGAGAGATTCGATATCCCTGTCCAGGTTCTGGTGGATGCCCTTTCGCTTTCCCTTCTTTGTCTCGATGAGGGCCTTTGCCTTGTCCTGGTAGCCGTTTCTTATTTTCTTGTGGCGGCGCATTTCCTTGACAAATGCATCTCTCTCATCTCTCAGAATCCTGATTTCCTCCACAAGGTCTCTTCTCTCGTTGTTGAGCGAGTCCCTGGTGTCCGCTAATTCTCTGGCCTGGTCGTTGAGTTCATTACGTTTATCTATAATTCCTCTGTACCTGATTTCGGCATTCTCCTCTTCAGTAATCTTTATTTTCTGCATTCGATTGGCCTCTTGTAAGGGTGTGGGCATAACATGGTTGTATAAATAATGTTTTCGTTGGTATAATGCATTCAGCGAAACGATGACGATTGTAGATTTACGGATTGTAGATTGTAGATTTACGACGAATTGATGACGTTGCATATTATTAGCACAGATCTAAAATCTAAGATCTAAAATCTAAAATACGAGCAGGTAACCGGCAACAAAATCACCCGGCCACGTATCCGAAGGACATGACTCCGGCCACTGCCAGAATTCCGACTATGAGGGTTCTGGCGATTCCCGCCCACAGATTTGTGAGAACGAACCAATTTCTGTCAAAGACCTCGCCGTCCTTGTTCAATATAGAGAATATGTATAATGGTACAGTATCGGTCATCATGGGGATGCACATGACAAGGAACATGGCCATGTATCCGAAACGCTTGCAAAATCTTTCCACCCAGGCGAGCAGCCTCTGGAACCAGCCCCAGCTGAGGTATTTGTTGACGAGTTTTTCTGCCTTGATTCCTATGACGAACACCACCCAGGAACCTGCCGCTTTCCCCAGGCCCATGATTATGGCGATGAGTATGAAGGCGCCCCCCACACTAAGCCCCAGGAATTGGCTGCTGGAGTCCATGAGATAGGCTATGAAACCCACGAGGACTAATTCCACCGGCAGGGGCAGAATCACCGCTGCCAGCAATGAAAATATGAATACGAATGTCAGATAGGCCACCGGGTCTTTTACCATGTCCATGAGCCACTGGGCCAGTCCCTCGAACAATTATTCACCCCGTATCTTCATTTTGGAACCGTCGGCGCCTATGAGCGTCACCCTGCTGGGCCTCTGTTCCGCAAGGACCTTCCTTCCGGTTTCGGCGGCGAGCTTCAGAGAAAATTCCATAATCTTATCCTGGCTGGGCATATTGTGATTGTGCATCCTCTCGCGGGAATATCCAACAAACACATAACCCTTTGGTTCGATGAAGAGCGGATTCGCCCGGTCGTCCAGTCGTGCATATTCCTTCTCCCAACCCAGGTTCCAGCCGTCCACCAGCGTGTGGCGGATAACCGTTCTGGTACCCAGGGACGGCAGCAGTTCCAGGGTGCGGTTGAGCCTCTCCCAGCCGTCCCTCTGCAGCGGGACGCAGAGTTTTTTGTATATCTCCTCGTTGGGAGCAGCGACCGTCACGTAAAGCTGGGTCGGTAAAGGATCCAGATTCTCCAGAACTTCCGGCATGGTGCCGTTCGTCACCAGGAACGTCGTCATGTTGCGTTTGTGACAGGCCTCAATGAATTCGCCCAGCTTGGAGTACATTGTGGGTTCGCCGGAAAGCGAGATTGCCACATTTGTCAGGTCCTGGGCTTCTTTCCACATCTCCGTGGAACACCTGGTATCTCCCTTGTATCCCGTGGTGAGCTTCCTCTGACCCTCGATTGCGCCCTGGAGAATGTCTTCCGGGTCATCCTCCTGCGGTATGTCGTTTTCAAGGAGGCCCTGATATCTCCAGCAGAACAAGCAGGTTTGAGTGCAATTGTTCACCGCAGGTGACATTTGCAGGCATCTGTGGGATTCGATACCATAAAATGATTCCTTGTAGCAAGGTCTGGCGCGCAGGAGCTTTTCTCCGAGCCAGTGACAGAGCTTCACGCCGGAATGCTGACCAACCACATGATAATGCTGTTTCTCGAGTATGGCCTTTATGTCGTCATCCATCCAATCACCGGAAATCGAACAGGTTCCTCTGCTGTTTTTCGTCCTTCTTTTCTTCCTCTGGTTCTTCCTCTTTCTCGGTGGGTTCCTTTTCCGGGTGTGTCCTCTTTTTTGGCTTCGGTTCCTCTTTCTCCTCTTCTTCGTCCGGTTCGGCGGCCCCGCTCCTGGAAACAGCATCAACTTTTCTCATGGCATCGAAAACATGCCTGACGTGATGCGTGTCCGGCTTCGCATCCAGAAGGTATCCCACCTCATCTTCGGTGAGATTGAGCCGGCGGGTCACGGATAATCTGAACTCCACATCCTGGTTGTATAGATATTTGAAATACGGAAGAATGTCCTGAAGCGCCCTTTTCCCGCTGGTGTGCGCGTTTCTTGCCAATTTGGAACCGAGTACCTCTCTTATCCCCCGCTGGCCTTTGCTCCTGGACATCTTCATCAGATACAGCGGAAAATTGTAGTTGATGTGGCCCCTGTACTCTCTTGATTTGGCCAGGGAAACGCCGCAGGTCATCATGTCCCTTGCATAGGACCACAGACTGTAATTTTGCCTTCTTCTCACCCTCCCCAGGAATATGTCCGCCCTGGAGAGCATTTCGTAGGCAGAATGGACGTCCTTCGGGTCCCTGTAAGCGAACGGTATGTTGTGGTCTATCCAGAGTATCAGGGATTCGGGATTCTCGTCAAGGTTGTTGGCAGTATCCCTGGAACGTTTGCAGTTCCCGGTCTGAAAAATGATTTCCATGGACTTGAACACGGTGAGGGAGGTATCCCTGTCGCCCAGCGCCGAAATGTTCTTCATTTCCAATTTATCCCTGCCCTCTGCAATGGACTGGAGGTCCTTCAATGCTGCGCGGACATCCCCGCTACTTCTTTCGGCCAGTTTGAGCAGCACTTCCTCCGGAACTTCCACCCCTTCCTTCCTGGATATGTTCCTCAGCAGTGTCGTAATATCCGATTTAGAGGGTTTGCCGAATTTGATGGTCAGGGCATTTCCCTGGATGATGGATGAACGTTTCCTGAGCGCATACCAGTCATTGACAATAAGAATGATGGGGTGCTGCGTCTCGAGAATTATCTGCCCTATGGCCCTGACCCCGCCGAAATCCTCCCTGCCGAATATGTTGTCTGCCTCGTCCAGGACTATCAATTTTCTTTTTCCGTCCTTGGTGGTCATGAATTCCCCTTCGTCCGTGAACGTCTCGCCCTGCGCGCCCTTTCCGGCGATGCTCATGATGGCTTCCGCATTCCTCGAATCGGAAGCGTTCATCTCTATGACCTGCCATCCCATGTCGTTGGCGAGGGCCAGGGCTGCCGTTGTCTTGCCGATGCCGGGGTCTCCCATCAGGACTACCGCTCTCTTCTTGGGAGTTCCGGTGAGCCAGGACTCGGCCCATCTTCTGAGGTCCGCCCTGGGCTTGTGATTGCCGATGATGTCATCCAGCCGTCTGGGGCGATATTTCTCGGTCCACTCGACCATGCGGATGGGCAAGATGTGAAAGTGTAAATAGTTTCCACCGGTAATCTCATTTTTTCCGCTGGTTAATAATATATATAGATAGTTAGTGTGACTTGAGACAATGTGTTTAATTGGGGTGAGCGCCGATATAAACTATCCCCGCCCTCTAGGTACTATGAGAACTCATCCAGACGGGGCATGCTGCACGTATTTGCATTGTTATCGTTTTCATCAATCATCAACTTTTATATACACCCTCTCTATACTCAATCCCAATTCCCAGAGAGGATTTAATCACTGGAGGGCCTACTTTGGCAGATAAGAAACCCAAGAACAAGCAGGTAGACGAGAAGGGCGAGGATTTCAAGTACATCGTCCGTATCGCGAACACAGACATTGATGGCGAGAAGCCAGCCATTACGGCACTGACTAGCATAAAGGGAGTCGGGAACAGGATCGCTCAGTATGCTATCACACAGATAAATTTCCCGCCCAACAAGATGATCGGTCACATTTCTGACGAGGATTCGGAAAAATTGGTGCAGATACTGTCTGAGCTCTCGGATACTCTGCCGGAATGGATGCTCAACAGACAGAAAGATTTTGAATCTGGAGATGACCTTCATATTGTCAGCACCGAACTGGATCTTGTTCTGCGCGATGACATTAACAGGTTGAGGATGATTCGTTGTTACAAGGGGATAAGGCACGAGACCGGCCACAAAGTAAGGGGCCAGAGGACCAGGTCCAACGGCAGGAAGGGCCTTACTCTCGGTGTTTCCAAGAAGAGACCGGGTGCATGATGTTGAGGTGTTATTATGGGTGATCCAAAATTCAGCAGAAAAAAATTCTCCACGCCTTCCCATCCATGGCAGGGCGAGAGGATAGCGGCCGAGAACGAGGTAGTCAGAAAATACGGCCTCAAAAACAAGACCGAACTCTGGAAGGTCAACTCGCTCCTGAAGAATTTCAGGCAGAGGGCAAGGAAACTCCAGGCCAAGATACGTTATGGCGACAGCCAGGCCGAGAAGGAGCGCGACGAGTTGATTAAGAGACTGGACAGTCTCGGCATCATAAGCCAGGAAGCTACCCTGGATGACATACTTTCCCTTGAACTCGATTCCCTGCTCGGAAGGCGCCTCCAATCCATGACATACCTGAAAGGTTTCAGTAACAGCCCCAAGCAGGCAAGGCAGTTCATAGTTCATGGCCACATTTCATTGAATGGCAGGAAGACCACAATTCCCGGATACCTTGTGAAAAGGTCCGAGGAGGAATCGTTGGCTTACCTGTCATATTCACCGCTGGCCGATGACCTCCACCCTGCAAGGCCAAAAGACGAGATGAGTACAGAAACACCGGTCCAGCCCGTTGCAGTCGAGGTTTCAACGGACCCATCCACCGGAGTTGATCCGTCAAAGTCAACAGATGTAAAACCGGCCGAGGCAGCACCTGAACCGGCCAAACCGGTAGAACCCGTACCCGAACCGAAACCGGCAGAAGAGAAGAAGGAGGCCTGAATATGGCAAAATGGGGTATAGCGCATATATTTGCATCGTACAATAATATCATAATAACCATAACGGACCAGACCGGAAGCGAGACCATCGCCAAGTGTACCGGCGGCATGGTGGTCAAGTCCCAGAAGGATGAATCATCGCCATACGCTGCCATGAGGGCCGCGGAGCACGTTGCCGACATTCTCAAGGAGAAGGGCATAGATTCCATTCATGTCAGGGTTCGCGCCCAGGGCGGTAACAAGGAACCCAGCCCGGGACCGGGTGCCCAGGCAGCCATCAGGGCTCTGGCCAGGGCCGGACTCAGAATCGGCCGCATCGAGGACGTTACGCCTCTTCCTCACGACGGAACCAAGAAGAAGGGCGGAAGACGCGGCAGAAGGGTGTAAACAATGAAAATAGACAGGATGGAAATTTCCGGCAGAAAGGGCGTTGTGGTTTTCTCGGACGTGGAACCTTTCATGATAAATGCCTTCAGACGTTCACTGATAGCCGATGTCCCAAAGATGGCCATAGACCATATTGAAATTCACCTCGGCGCCATAAGCGACGAGAGCGGCCACACTTACGAGAGCACAACCCCGCTTTTCGACGAGATAATCGCCCACAGGCTGAGCCTGACACCGGTTCCGACGGACTGCGACGCTTTGCTCAAGGGCCATCTGAAACTCAAGGAAGAGTGCAGCTGTGACGGCACTGGCTGCGCCAACTGTCAGATAATGTATTCCCTCAACAAGAGGGGTCCATGCACAGTTTATTCCGGCGACCTGGAACCCCTGGGTGACGAGAAACTCAAGCCCATCGACGCCAAAATTCCTATTGTCAAACTCACCGAGGATGAGGGTATTCTCATTTATGCAACAGCACATCTGGGCAACGGAAAGACCCATGCCCGTTGGCAGGCCGTTCACGCTGTCGGTTACAAACCCATACCAGAAATAACCGTAAATCAGGAAAAAGTGAAGGACGCCGACAGAATTGCGGCGAACTGCCCCAGGGATGTCTTCACGGTGAACAAGAAGACACTCATTGTAAGCGATCCGGAATCTTGCATCCTTTGCAGAACATGCGAAAATGAGGACATAGGCGGAATCGGCGCAGTGAAAGTCAATGCCGACACTACCACGTTCCTTTTCAAATTCGAGACAGATGGCAGCGTGGACCCGGCAACGGCCGTGAAGTACGCACTGGATTACCTGATTGCTAAATTCGGAGATTTTGAGACTTTACTGTCTGAAAGTAAATGAGAGGTATATGAATGATTAACAATGGCATATCTATAAATAACATATCCAATATCTCCGCTCACCCCCAAGGGAGGCTTTAAATGCCAGCACCGAAAACCAAAGCAAAAGGAAGGGCAGTCAAGGACAAGTGGAAGTCCAAAAACTGGTACGACATAATGGCTCCGGAAATGTTCAACCGGCAAAAGGTAGCGGAAACGCTGACGGACGAGCCGGAAAAACTGATAGGCCGCGTTGCCGAAGTTACTGTCCAGGACATCAACGGTGATTTTTCAAAGATGCATATCAAGCTGCGATTCAAGATAAACGACGTCCGCGGGACAGAAGCGCACACTTACTTCATCGGACATGACATGAGCAGCGATTATGTCCGCAGGATGACCCGCAGGCGAAAGAGCAAGATAGACATGGTCGTTGACGTCAGAACCCGTGACGAATACGTCATCCGCCTGAAACCCCTTGCCATATCTGGCAACAGGGTCCGCTCATCGCAGCAATCCGAGATCCGCCACATCATGACGAATGTTCTTACTGAATTCTGCACATCACGTCCGCTTGACGAGGTAGTCAAGGCCATCATTTCGGGGCAATTGGCCAAGATAACGGCAACCGCCTGCAAGCCTATCCATCCCCTTCAGAGGGTCGAGATCCACAAGTCGGAAATTCTGATACCGGGCATCATCCCGGAAATCGTGGACAAACCCGAAGAAGGCGAGCCCCTGGAGACAGAAGCTCCCGCAGAACCGACCGAGGAATCCGAGGTCATCGAGGAGTCCGAGGAAATCAAGCCGGAAGCCGCCGACCAGTAATCTCTTGGACGATTTCAAAATAAGTTAAATACCAGCGAAGCTTCCCTCTCCCCATGCGCATCGACGTCTTCGACAACGGCGGTCAATGGACCCACCGGGAGTGGCGGGTTCTCAAGTACCTGGGTGTGGAAACCACCATACTCCCCAATACCACAAAATTGGAGGATTTGAAGGTTGACGGTCTCGTTCTTTCAGGCGGCGCCCCAAGGATAGGGTCCGAGGCAATGAAATTGGGCAATACCGCCGACATTCTCGATAGGGCAGATTTTCCCATACTGGGCATCTGCGTCGGGGCACAGTTCATAGCTCTTCACTTCGGCGGAAAGGCAGACGCCGCCGACGTGCCGGAATACGGCGCAATCGACGTTACCATTGCCGAGCCGGGCGACATCCTGGACGGCGTGAAATCCCCATTCAAGGCCTGGGAGAGCCACAATGACGAGGTCAAGGTCCTTCCCGACGATTTTATCAATCTGGCCAGCTCGGAGAATTGCAAGGTCCAGGCTTTCAAATACACCAAGAAGCCCTATTATGGTTTGCAGTTCCATCCCGAGGTTGAACATACGGAACAGGGTTCTGACATGTTCCAGAACTTTGCCAACATCTGCAAACGGCACCAAAGACGATAATTCTTCGGCATGCCCCGGCCTGTGAGGGCGGGGTCGCGATGTGCCAGCATTCTGGGTGATACAAAGCTTCTGCATATTGTGAAGCCTCGGGGCTTGCCCCGGGGTGCCAGGTACTCGCCCGACTGGCCAAAGTCGGGTGAAATATGTTGCGCGGATCTTGCACAGAGGCTTTTCTTGTAGATTCGCGTAGCATCTTGGATACAAACGTCGTAACCATCACCGTTTATACGTACTCGGCGCCAGCACAATCAGCGCCGTGAATATCTCCAGCCTCCCCATCCACATGCAAACTGTGAGCACAATCCTGGCGAATGGGTTCATGAGATGGAATCCGTATTCCGGATTGAATATTCCCACGCCGGTGTTGGTCATGCAACTGGCAACCGCTGAAATGGAATCCACAATGCCGATTCCGGAAGCGCATAGCAGCAGAACGGAGATGCCGAAGAGCATGATGAAAATCAGCAGAAGTATCTGTATCCTGGCGACCACAGTTTCCGGAACGGCTTTTCCGCCGATCTTCACAGAGAGTACGGCCCTGGGGTGGATGGCCTTTATCATGCCGTTCCTCAAATTTTTCAGAAGTATCATCACCCTGGACATCTTCAGACCGCCGCAGGTGGAGCCCACCATTCCGCCGGTCAGCATGAGGAAAATCAGTATCAGATGCACGAACGGCGGCCAGAGCGCCAGGCCATTCTGTGTAGTGAAACCCGTGTTTGTGGCGCATGATACCGCCTGAAATGCTCCGTCCCTCAGTATCCCGGAAACACCCATGGTCCCGGAAAGCGCAAGTCCGAGTATCACCAGGGATGTCATGAATATTACCCAGACGAAGAAGAACTTCAGTTCCGGGTCGTTCAGAGCATCCTTGAATCGGCCGGTGATGAACCTGTAATGGAGGACGAAATTAACGCCGCTGAGAAACATGAATACTATGGCCACAATTTCCACTGCGGGACTGGCATAGAATCCGATGCTGTCACCGTGAAGAGAGAAACCGCCGCTTGCCAGTGTGGGCATCGCTATGCAAACGGCATGGTACAGAGACATTCCGGCGCCCATGTAAAAAATTATGCATAGCGCAGTTAATAAACCGTAAACCCCCCACAGAATCCTCGCAGTTTGATACAGTTTCGGCCTCAGCCTGGTCACGGAGGTGCTGGCCATCTCTGCCTTGAACAGGTAAACGCCCCCGTGCATGAATCTCGCCAGTATGACCGCGCCCAGAACTATTATTCCCAATCCGCCCAGCCAGTTGGTCAGTGCTCTCCAAAAGAGTATGCTGTGCGGATAAACGTCAAGGTAGTTGCCGATGGCCGGGTCTATGACGCTGGCCCCGGTGGTGGTGAATCCGGACATGGACTCGAAATAGGCATCGATGGGGTTTGTTATCGTCCCGCCGGTGATGTAGGGAAGCGCTCCGAAGAATGCAATGATTAACCAACCCAGGCCGACCACGACATAGGCGTCTCCCTCCTTCAGGTTGCGGACCCTGTTCCTGGAGTGGTACCACATTATGCATCCTGTTGATGCGCATATCAGGAACGGAATCACATATGCCTTGTATATGTACAATGCTCCTTCATTGTAATAAGCACCGACAATCATCGGCAGAATGAAAGACGCGCTGAATATCATGAGCAGGTAACCGAGGGTTGCCCCCACCTCTCTGTATCGCATGGCTCACCTCAGCGGAACCTCCAGGTTCCCGAATGATAGGAGAACAGTTTCTCCACCTTGTGCAGTGAATCCTGAGGGGCCATCATGATGATGCGGTCTCCCGGCATTATGGTGTCGAACCTGGTCGGTTTGATGGCCTTTCCGCCGCGAATGACCGAACCCACAAAAGCGCCCCTGGGGAACTTGATGTTTCCGAACTCCTTCCCCACCATCCACAGTGTGTCCTTCACCAGAACTTCCAGGACCGTGATGCCCGATCCGTGCAATGTGGTCTGGGTACTGGATATCTGTTTTCCCAGTATGTTTTGCAGGATGAAATCAACGGTCATCATTCTCGGGCTCACTGCCATGTCCACGCCTATCTGTTCGAACAGCAGTTTCAACTCCGGTTCATCAACAATGGCCATTGTCCTTGTCACCCCGCGTTTTTTCGCAAGGAGGCATGAAAGCATGTTGAAATCCGTATTCTTCGTTGTGGCAACCAGAACGCTGGCATCCCCCAATCCCTCGTCGATGAACAGTGCGGAATCGGTTGCGTCTCCGTGAATCACTATGGCTTTCTCAAGGACGTCTCTTGCATGCTGGCATCTTTCCGTGTTCGTGTCCATGACAATCATTGCCTTTTCGTTCTCGAGTTTTTTGGCAACCTGAATCCCGGTCTTGGTGGCGCCCACTATCACTATTTTGTCAATTCCGGTTTCCAGCCGGCCGCCGACAGCGGTTCCGCCCCCCTTGGTAACTCCGAATGCAGTCTCCACATTGGCCACCAGCATCCTGGAATCAAGCACCAGGATAATTCTATCGCCCAGTTCCAGTGGTCCGACCCTTTCCGGCAGGAGAAGCTGCCCGTTTCTGGAAACGGAACAGATAATTGCACCTGGCGGCAGCTGTATGCTTCCCAGCATTCTTCTGAGGGTGGGATTTCCCTCGGATAAGCGCAATTCGATGATAAGGCTCTGTCCCTCGGATAATTCTCCCGATTCGACCAGTGAGGGGAGCAACAGACTTCGTGAAATATGATTTGCTGTCACGACATCCGGGGATACCACCAGGTCCATGCCGAACACGTCCAGATTTCCGGTGCCGACGCCTTCCCTTAGGTAATCGGGAGATCTGAGCCTGGCAATTGTTTTGCATCCCTTGGATTTTCCGATAACGCATGCAATGATGTTCGTTTCATCGGAACCCGTGACCGCCACCAGCATGTTCGCCGAATTTATGCCTGCATCCGCAAGGTTCTTGGGACTGGCCGCGTTGCCGTGTATTGCCAGGACATCCATTGCCTCGATATTTTCGAAGCGTTTCATGTCAGATTCAATCACCGCGACACTGTGACCCTGCTCGAGCAATGCTTCTGCTATGTGGGCTCCCACATGGCCTGCACCTGCAATCACAACATACATGCTGTTCCCAATCGCATTATTCATTATTAAGCTTGGCAAGGGGTGTAGGTGTTCGGTTTTTTGAAATTTTAGATTTTAGATTTTAGATTTTTGTTGAGAATGCGTCACGCCGTCAATCCGTCGTATATCTACAATCCGCAATCTCATCGTTTGCATAATGTCGATTGCGGAAATTCCACACCCTATGATTCTGTTTGCTTGCTAAATGATGAATCAGGGCGAATGCTACAAAGTGATTTGATTTAGCTTTCGCATTCACCATTTGTTTGTAAAATGAAGGCAATTTTATGATGCTGGATTTAGTTTGTAATTGTTTCCGCATCATTGGCGAATGCGCCGTTTTCAAATGGTGCCAGCTGCATTCACCGTACGTCGTAAATCTACAATCTACAATCCCCAAATCTACAATCGTCATACATCGCCAATCCTTATAAATCCCATAATCCATTGCAGTTACATGAAAGTAAGGCTCCAGAAAGCCATTGCAGATTCCGGTCTCTGTTCCAGGAGAAAGGCCGAATCCCTGATTATTGAGGGCCTGGTGACCGTGAATGGCCGTACCGCAAAACTCGGTGAATCAGTAAATTCCGACGTTGATACCATCGAGGTGAACGGCAAGCCAATATCTTCGAAGGCCAAGGTGTATTACATTCTCAACAAACCACCGGGGTACGAGTGCACGCTGGACAGCACCACGGGAAACAAGTTGGTTACAGAACTCATTCCCACATCCGTGCGCATCTTCCCGGTGGGCCGTCTGGACATGGAGAGCAGAGGGCTGCTGATACTCACCAATGACGGTGATTTCGCCAATCGGGTAATCCACCCCAGCAGTTCCGTGGAAAAAGAATATCTGGTCTCTGTATCCGGCAAATTAAAGGAAACCGCATTGGAACAATTGAGAGCCGGTATAATGCTCGACGGAACGCCCACAAAGCCCTGCCGGGTCGAGATAGTCCAGATAGATAAATCAGGAACAATCATGAGCTTCATCATCCATGAGGGGCGCAAACGACAGATAAGGCGCATGCTGGAATCTCTTGGCTTCATCGTGACAGATTTGAAAAGGGTTCGGGTAGGGGGCATCACCCTGGGCGACTTGAAGGAGGGGCGTTCCAGGAAATTGACAAAAAATGAGATACATTCACTAAACATGCTTCGCCTGGATGCCGCGACCTTGAGGTCTGCGGATGAAAGACGATGAATAATATTTCAAAGCAAATGTCAGAAGGCGAAGATTGTTTAGTTAAAGGGCTCCCCGGGCCCCTATCTGTTGCTGGCAAATGTGAAATAAACTGAGTGACAAGTCTCAATCAATGAATAATAGTCATTCAGTGTGAAATGGTTAGGATGCCCCCGGCTTTAGCCGTGGGGAGCCCTCACTTATGGAGCAATCCGGCTGTGAAAACCCTGGGTAGATGATATACCTTCATTTCAAACCTCTAGTATTTAATACTTTTTCAAACTTGCCGAAACTATTATTATTCAGAATTGTTAATAATTGTTTTGTGTTGTTATTCGCATCATCACATGAAATGAGGGGCTAAGCTTTATATAGGGTAACTTTATCGGGGATAACCTGAACCCAAATTATACTGGTGGGCCTGTAGCTCAGCTAGGTAAAGGTTGTTCTTGGAACAGTCTTCTAGAAAGAGCATCTGGCTTTTACTCGGCTGATGCCTAAAAATGTCGGCCTGAGAAGATACCAGGTGGCCCGGGGTTCGAATCGAAGGCCGGCGAATAATCTACGACGCTGGCTAAGCTAACCCGATACGCGTTTGCTCGTCGGGATGGCTGACTTCGTCGAAAATCCCCGCAGGCCCGTCAATCATATATAGGACAGAGGTGTGAGAATGGCTGAGAAAAGCATTGCTTGGAGTATGGCCCCCATAGAGGCAGGTCACGAGAGGGGTGAGTAAGAATGGCTGATTATAATGTTCTGGAACATGACCACGTGCCCGAGCACCATCTTGTAGAGAAGAAAGATGAGGGGAGAATATTAAAACAGTACAGTGTCGGTAAAGACCAGCTTCCAAAAATCAGGAAGAGCGACCCATGCATAAAAATTCTAGAGGAAATATTGGGCGCGGATATTGAAGAAGGCCGCCTTGTCAGAATAGTCCGGACGCATTCGGTTTCCGGTGTTTCAGTGGCTTACAGAGTAATTGTGAGGGGGTAAACACATGAGAGAACTCGTGGATGCATTTTTCAGGGAAAGGAGTATAGTGAATCATCACATCGCCTCGTACAACGATTTTCTTCCTACCTTGGAAAACATCAACAACAGAATGCAAATGATTGTGGACAACATAAGGGTGTCCAAGAATGAAACCCTCAGGGGCGTTATCCAGCTTGATGAAGACAGAACCGACGGAAACGTTGTTGAAGTCAGAATCGGCCGCAAGAGGGGAAAGGACGGTCGGATAGACCCCCAGGAGAAACCGACAATCAAAATCGGCCAGCCAACAGTCAGGGAAGCCAACGGGGCAACCAATCAGCTCACTCCCATGGAGGCAAGGCTCAGAAATCTTACTTACATGGCTCCGATACATCTCACCTTCACCGTGATAGAAAACGGCGTCGAGAGGGAGCCGGAATCCGTCCACATCGGAAACCTTCCTCTGATGACCAAGAGCAAGAAATGCTGCCTGGATGAAGAGAACATTGATACGATGTTCAGCAAGCTGACCGAGGAAGTTCTTTCGAAGATGAGCTACAGGGACAAACTGATGAAGCTCGGAGAGGACCCCTGTGACCCCGGCGGTTATTTCATTGTCAGCGGAACCGAGCGTGTGCTGATTTCCCTTGAGGATCTGGCACCCAACAGGGTTCTTGCCGAGTATAACGAGAGGTACGGCACCAGGACGGAGATTGCCAAGGTGTTCTCCCAGAAAGAAGGTTACCGCTCGCTCACATTGCTCGAGAAGAAGAAGGACAGTCTTCTCACTGTTTCAGTGGCTGCGGCCACCGGCCAGATTCCATTGTACATACTCATGAAGGCCCTCGGTATGGATAGCGATGAGGATATCTACAATTCCATTGTTTCGGACCGCAAGATGGACACGGTAGTTTACGCCAACATAGAGGAATGCCAGGACGAAAAACTCTACCCTCCGTTGGGCATCAAATCCACCGAGGATGCAATTCTCTGGCTGGAGAAGAAATTCGCAACGGGCCAGGCAAAGGAGTACAGGGAAAAGAAGGTCGAATCCATAATCGACAAGGCCCTGCTCCCCCATCTCGGAGACAATCCCGTCGACAGGCTCAAGAAGGCCGTTTTCCTCGGAAGGATGGCCCGAACTGTTCTGGAACTGTTCCTGGGCATGCGCGGAGAGGACGACAAGGACCATTATGCCAACAAGAGGCTCAAGCTCTCCGGCGACCTGATGGAGGATCTTTTCAGGGTCTCATTCACGAACCTCGTTAAGGATCTCAAATACCAGCTCGAGAGGGGCTATGCCAAGAAGAAGAGCATGAAAATCAGCTCGGCAATAAGGCCGGACCTTCTTACCCAGAGGCTTCTGCACGCGCTGTCCACAGGTAACTGGGTGGGCGGCAGGGTCGGAGTTTCCCAGTTGCTGGACCGAACGTCCAACATGAGCACCATGAGCCATCTCAGGAGGGTCACATCCCCCCTGACCAGGAGCCAGCCTCACTTCGAGGCAAGGGACCTTCATCCCACACAATGGGGCAGGCTTTGCCCGAATGAAACACCGGAAGGTCAGAACTGCGGCCTGGTGAAGAATTTCGCACTGCTCGTTGATGTCAGTGAGCGTTCCCATGACCATGAAGTGAAGCAATTGCTCGTGGACCTCGGTGTCAAGGAAATCAAGAGCCAGCAAACCAATCTCACAAGGGTTTATGTCAACGGTGACCTTGTTGGTACCCATGACAGGCCCGATGACCTGGTCGAGGAAATGCGCCAGCGCAGGCGCGGTGGCATCCTTTCACACGAAATCAATCTGAGATTTGACAGGGACATGAACGATATCATAATAAACTGCGATGAGGGCAGGCTCAGAAGGCCCCTGTTGGTTGTCAAGGACGGCCGCATCCTTCTCACGAAGAGGCACCTGGAAGGTCTGGCAAACGGCCGCATGAAAATGAAGGACCTCATGAGGGAAGGCGTCGTCGAGTGGATAGATGCAGAGGAGGAGGAAGATTCCTTCATCTCCATTACCCCCTACTTGGCCCCGACCAAATGCCCGGCCTGCGGAAAACTGCTCTCGGAGGGAAATGTCACATGGGACAATGTTGGCATACCGGAACCCACGGTCAAGCTCACCTGCAATTTCTGCAGCGGTGACATGGAAGTACCCAAATTGCTGCTTCCGGAAAACACACACATGGAGATAGATCCCATGCTGATAATGGGTGTAGCGTCCGGAATGGTTCCGTACCCCGAGCACAACTCATCTCCAAGAATTACCATGGGCGCGGCAATGGCCAAGCAATCGCTGGGTATGGCGGATTCCAACTACAGGATACGTCCGGATACCAGGGGTCACCTAATGCACTACCCGCAGCAGCCAATGGTTCAGACTGAAATAATGAAGTATGTGAATTTCAAGGAAAGACCCGGCGGCCAGAATTTCGTGGTCGCAGTGAGTTCCTACCACGGCTACAACATGGAAGATGCGCTGGTCTTCAGCAGGGCCTCCATAGAAAGGGGTCTGGGCCATTCATCCTTCTTCAGGACATACAAGGCCGAGGAGAGACGTTACCCCGGCGGCCAGGAGGACCATTTTGTCATACCTCCCACCGATGTAAGGGGCGCCAGGGCGGACGAGTCCTACAACAATCTCGATGAGGACGGTCTCATCAATCCGGAAGTCTACGTCAAGGGCGGAGATGTCCTTGTGGGAAAGACCTCACCCCCCAGGTTCCTGGAGGAAGATACGGATTTCCTCACTCCCCAGAAACGCAGGGAAACGTCCGTAACCGTAAGGCCGGGCGAGAAGGGCTGGGTCGACAGCGTCATGCTCACCGAGACGGAAAATGGTTCCAGATTGGTCAAGGTCAAGGTCAGGGATCCGAGAATTCCGGAACTGGGCGATAAATTCGCATCCAGGCACGGTCAGAAAGGCGTCATAGGCCATATAATACCGCCCGAGGACATGCCGTTCACGGAATCCGGAATGACCCCGGACCTGATAATCAACCCTCATGCTATTCCTTCCCGTATGACCGTGGCCCATGTGCTGGAAATGATAGGCGGCAAGGTGGGTGCCATGGAAGGCCGTTTCATTGACGGAACTCCTTTCAGCGGCGAGAGGGAGGATTCCCTCAGGAAGGCACTGGTCGAGTCCGGCTTCAAGCACAATGCCAGGGAAGTGATGTTTAACGGCGTAACCGGCGAGATAATCCATGCCGACATTTTCATCGGAGTTATCTACTACCAGAAATTGCATCACATGGTTTCCGGAAAGATGCATGTGCGTTCCAGAGGCCCGGTGCAAATACTCACCAGGCAGCCCACGGAAGGCCGTTCCAGGCAGGGCGGTCTGAGGTTCGGTGAGATGGAGAGGGATTGCCTTATTGGTCACGGCGCGGCAATGGTCATCAAGGACCGTTTGCTGGACGAGTCTGACGGAACAACTCAGTACATCTGCGGAAACTCGAAATGCGGTCACGTTGCAATGATGGACCGCCGCGGGGTACTCAGATGCCCGGTCTGCGGAAATAACTCGAGCGTTTACCCGGTGCAGACCAGCTATGCATTCAAACTGCTCATGGACGAACTGCTGAGCCTTGGTGTGGCAATGAGGCTTCAACTGGAGGAATTGAAATGATCAGACGAGGCGTTAACAAGCGCATCCACGGCATAAAATTCGCGCATCTTTCACCCGAGGAAATCAGACGCATGTCTGCGGTCAAGATAATCACTGCCGACACATACGATGATGACGGTTTCCCGATCGAGATGGGCCTTATGGACATGCATATGGGTGTCATCGAACCGGGCCTGAGGTGCAAGACCTGCGGACAGAAGGTGGATGAGTGTCCGGGTCACTTCGGCCACATAGAACTGGCAATGCCGGTAATCCACGTGGGCTTCGTCAAGGACATAAAGAGATTGCTCCAGTCCACATGCAGGGGATGCAGCAAAGTTCTGTTAACCTCCAGCCAGATCGAGGAAGAGGAGAATCTCCGCAAGATGCTCGAAGAGCTGGGCGGTGACCTAACCGAGTTCGAGAAGCTCATGAAGGATACTGCCAAAACAGCCATGAGAACCGTATGTCCGCACTGCAACGCAGAACAGCTCAAGATATCCCTGGATAAACCGTCAACGTTCCGCGAGGAGGGCCACAAGCTCACACCCAAGGAAGTGCGCGAAAGGTTGGAGAAGATTCCCGACGAAAGTCTCATACCCATGGGCCTCAACCCTGAGGTTTCGAGACCGGAATGGATGGTGCTAACAGCCCTTCCGGTTCCGCCGGTCACGGTAAGACCTTCCATAACACTCGATTCCGGGGACAGGTCGGAAGACGACCTCACTCACAAACTGGTGGACGTTCTTCGTATCAACCAGCGCCTGAGGGAGAACAGGGACTCCGGAGCACCGCAGCTGATCGTGGAGGATCTGTGGGAACTCCTGCAGTACCATATAACCACATACTTTGACAACCAAACTTCCGGGATACCGCCTGCCAGACACAGGTCCGGCCGTCCGCTCAAGACGCTGGTCCAGAGGCTGAAGGGCAAGGAAGGCCGTTTCAGGTCAAACCTTTCCGGTAAGAGGGTGAATTTCTCCGCACGTACGGTCATATCGCCGGACCCCATGCTGTCCATCAACGAGGTGGGCATACCGTGGTTTGCCGCAAGGGAACTTACCATACCTATACGTGTGACCAACTTCAACTTGAACGTTGTCAAGGACATCATAATGCGCGGCCCCGAGCCGGTCACGGAACACGGGGAATACCTTGCCGGAGTGAACTATGTCATCCGGGAGGATGGCAGGAGAATCAAAGTTACTGACAAGAACGCGGAAACCGTTGCCGAGAACATCGATATCGGTCACGTGGTCGAACGCCAGATGACCGACGGCGACATAGTTCTGTTCAACAGGCAGCCGTCGCTTCACAGGATGTCCATGATGGCCCACAAGATACGTGTGATGAAGGGAAAGACCTTCAGATTCAACCTCTGCGTCTGTCCGCCATACAATGCGGATTTCGACGGCGACGAGATGAACCTGCACGTCATCCAGAGTCCCGAAGCCATAGCCGAGGCCCGGATACTCATGCTGGTCCAGGAGAACATTCTCTCCCCCAGGTTCGGAGGTCCGGTGATAGGTGGTATCCATGATTACATCACTGGCTCTTTCATGCTCACCCACACGAACCCGCTCTACACCCAGGACGAGACCGCTCTCATTCTCAGCCGTATAGGGCGTGTGGATTGGCCTGAAGCGGCAAAAACCGTTGACGGTATGAGGTTCTGGTATGGAAAGGATCTGTTCAGCATGTGCCTGCCAGAGGGTCTCAATCTATCTTACAAATCATCCATCTGTCAGAAATGCGACACCTGCAAGAAGGATGACTGTGAATTTGATTCCTATGTGGTCATAAGAAACGGCAAGCTGCTGAAAGGTACCATCGACGAAAAGGCGCTGGGCGCTTTCAAGGGCATCATACTCGACAAGATTGCCAGGGACTTCGGTTCCAATGAGGCAAGGCTGTTCCTCGAGATGGCAATCAAGATGGCAGTGAGTGCCATCATGATACACGGTTTCAGCACCAGCATCGACGATGAGGACATACCGCTGGATGCCAAGATGCAGATACAGGATATGTTACTGGATGCCACAAACAATGTCAGGGGTTATGTCAACGCATTCAACGACGGTACCCTGGAAGCCATGCCCGGCAGGGGCCTTGATGAAACCCTGGAGATAGAGGCCATGAGAGAACTCGGTCAGGCCAGGGACAGGGCGGGTCAGATAGCCAGTAAGTACCTTGGCCTGGAAAACTCCGCGGTGGTAATGGCCAGGAGCGGTGCCAGGGGTTCCATGCTGAACCTCAGTCAGATGGCCGGCTGCATAGGTCAGCAGGCCGTCAGGGGCGGCCGTCTCTCGAGGGGTTACCAGGGTCGCACTCTTCCACATTTCCAGAAAGGTGATTTGGGTGCAGAGGCAAAGGGTTTCGTTAAATCCTGCTATAAGTCCGGTCTAACGCCGACGGAATACTTCTTCCACAGCATGGGTGGCAGGGAAGGTCTGGTGGATACCGCCGTCAGAACGTCCAGGTCCGGTTACATGCAGCGCAGGCTCATCAATGCCCTGGAGGACCTCAAGGTCATGCAGGACGGCAGCGTCCGGAACACCTCAGGGACCATAATCCAGTTCAATTTCGGTGATGATGGCATCGACCCGTCCAGAGGCATAAACGGAAAGGCCGCGGACATAGACGACATATTGTTCCAGCTTCTGGGAGACCGTGATGACATTGACCTCAGCGGAAAGCTGAACCTTGTCAGTTACGGTGCAATTGAAAGGGACATGGACACGGCGGATGACGTTGATGAAGTCGAGACAGAGACGGAGGAGTGAAGATGGCAAGAAAGGACACGGTAAATGCATTGATACGCCGCGGCGTGAGTGCCAAGGTATCCGAGGCCATTGCCAATGCTGGCTTCAAGATCGGCGACCTGAAAAAAGCACCATTCGAACTCCTGCTTCGGTATCTGTCCGAGCCAGATGCACAGGACCTGCTGGACAAGATTGGCGCCAAGAAGAAGCACATGGACATGAAGCCCAAAACCAAGACCAAGGCTGCTCCCAAGGAAAAGGATGAGAAGAAGCTGAAGGTCAGAAGGACCGACCTGGTGATACCCAAGAAGGTCAAGGACCTCAATCCGCAGGAGAAGAAGATTGCCGAGATACTCGGAAAGAAAAAGGTTTCACTCCCGAGAAGCATCATCGAGGAACTTGCCCAGTACCAGGACCATCTCAATCTGAAGATCAAGGACCTGGAAAAGGTCATCGACATGGTGCTTGAACAGTACGAGCTTCACAAGATAGACCCCAATGAATCCATCGGAATCGTTTCCGCCCAGTCAATCGGCGAGCCAGGAACGCAGATGACCATGAGAACTTTCCACTATGCCGGTGTTGCTGAGATAAGTACCACTTTGGGGCTGCCGCGTCTCATTGAGATTGTGGATGCCAGGAGAATTCCCAGCACACCCATGATGACTGTCTACCTCAAATCGAAAGAAAAGCGGGCGGATTCCGATTATGCGAGGATGGTTGCATCCTCCATTGAAGAGACCATTCTGCCGGACATCGCCGGTGTCAGAACCGACCTGGATGGCATGAAACTGGTCATTGAACCGGACATGAAGAAACTGGACTCCAAGGACATTTCCATCGACAGCATCATATTTGCCCTGAAAAAGGACAGGCGGCTGAAGGCTGTCGTCGAAAGGGAAGGCAATACCATCACAATCAAGCCGGAAGTCCCCCAGTTCAGGAAACTGCACCAGATGTACGAGATAATCAGAGAGTGCAGGGTCAAGGGCATCGAGGGCATCAAGAAGGCCGTTATCAGAAAGCAGGGTGATGAGTATGTGGTTTTCACGGAGGGTTCCAACCTGGCCAAGATGCTGGAGAATGATTATGTTGATTCCACCAGAACCAAGACCAACAGCATCATGGAAATCTCCCAGGTCCTGGGCATAGAGGCCGCTAGAAAATCCATTGTGGATGAAGCCGAGCACACACTCTCGGAACAGGGTCTGGCCGTGGACAAGAGGCATATAATGCTGGTTGCCGATATGATGTCCAACGACGGTGATGTCAAGGCAATAGGAAGGCACGGAATTTCCGGAAGAAAGTCAAGTGTACTGGCAAGGGCCGCGTTCGAAATCACATCCACGCATCTGCTGAAGGCGGGCATAATCGGCGAGGTCGATTCCCTGGACGGCGTTGCAGAAAACATCATCGTGGGCCAGCCGGTAACGGTCGGCACCGGTGCGGTGAACCTTATATATTCACCAGAATTGATGAAGAAAAAGAAGAGGGATTGATATGGATATCAACAGAGCATTGAGAACTGTGACCAAGACCGGTGAAGTTACCTTCGGGGTTTCCCAGGCCAAAAAGGCCATAGCCAGCAAGCAAGGCAAACTCATAATAATTGCCTCCAACTGCCCGGCAAAGGAACTGAAGGACCAGAACGATATACCGGTGATGGAATTCCCCGGCACGAACAGGGAGCTGGGTTCCGCATGCGGAAAGCCGTTCTCGGTTTCCGTGGTGACGGTCATCAAGCCGGGCGAATCGCAGATTCTGAGCAAGTAGGTAATTCGATGGCAGAAGTCAGACTGGACAATCAGACCCTTCTCCATATCGGCCTCTTCGAGAAGATAACCCGTGTCCGGATACGCGACTGCGTGGAGATGGATGACAAGATAATCTTCATGGTCGATAATGGCTGGATAACCAAGGCCGTGGGAAAGAACGGCGAGAATGTTTCCAAGCTGAGAAAGGCCCTTGACAAGACCATCCAGATAATCGAGCATTCCGATGACCCGCAGCAATTTGTCAGAAGCGTCTTCCACCCATACGGTGTGGAGAGCGTCGAACTGGAGACCCGGGGCAATCAGATACATGCTACTGTGAAGGTAAATCCCGTGTTGAAGGCCAAGGCCATCGGGAAGCAGGGCCGCAACCTGAAGATTTTCAGGGATATCATAAGCCGGCACCATGACATACAGAGCGTCAGCGTATCCTGAGGTGCATCACATGCCGTACGATGTAAGAATGACCGACCCCTCGTCCTGCGACAGACTGGGCGGCTGCATACACATCTGCCCGGAGAAGGTCTGGAAATGGGCCGAGATAAACGGCCGAAACCTGCCAGTCCCTGTGAGGCCCGAGGATTGCACCGGATGCATGAAATGTATCAAGATATGCCCGCCGAAGATAATTGAAGTTACCGTTGAATGAATTGATAAATACTCAAAATTTCTTGTTTTATATGAGATATTATTAATATGTACTATTACCTTACACTCCAGGTACGGAGAGTGTCGAGCAAGATTGGAGGACGCAGTCCATGTTAACTTGTTTGGCAATCAGGTCGGAAGAATCAATTGAAATGCTAAATTCATTTATGGCAAATTGGGAACATCAAACAATATTTATCAATTCTGAAAACGGAGTGCATTCGTTTATATCAAACATCTCAAATCCATTAGTTGAAGTAAAATTGTGTCGAGGCAGAAATATCGAGGAGGTTGGCTAGGGTGTATCGACACTCCCGTACTTCACCGGCCTCCTCGATTCTGAACCTGTGCAAGCAGACAGAGGAGTCGCTGAACGATGAAGACATGGATGCGTTGCGCAAGTTGATCTACGAATACCCGGGTATTTCAGAGCAGAACAAAGATGTAATCTCCAACCTCGTCACCATTGTTGTTTTTCAGCATGATAAATATAGAAAGGCATTGAGTGAATTGGAATCTTTTTTGAAATCCCTTGAATGAAAACCACTGAAAATCTTGGCGTCAGCTCAGATGCCGAGACATGCCCGCCGGGAGAGGACGAAAACAGATAATACGTAATGATGCATGAATTGTGTTATATTATGTCACGGAGATCATTGAAGTTCCGTGAAATCGCGAGATATCAATGCGTTCATCAAAAGCCTTATTACCCTCACACCAATCCTTCGTCATGCTTGACTGGTTCACTGCACTCCTCGTCGGCACCATCCAGGGTCTTCTCGAATGGCTGCCGATATCCAGTTCCGGACAGACCACTCTTGTCATGGTGAACTTTCTCGGCATCCGCCCGGAATTCGCCATCTCGTTCGGGCTGGCTGTCCACATCGGCACGGCTATGGCTGTGTTCGCCAGGTATCCCCGGCCGCTGGTCGGTATGCTGGATATCCGAAACTTCACACCCAAGAAAAAATTCTACTGGCTTACTACGATAATCTCACTTCTCTGCGCCCTTCCCATAATGTTCCTCTTGGAGAGCACCTTCGACAGCGAGCTCTGGACCGGCGTGACCATCACGCTTCTCATCGGTCTTGGCCTGGTAGCTACCGGCATAATTCTTGGCCGTTCCAAAAAATCCAGTTTCAGACCCATATCCCGCGGTCGATATTCTGATTATCTGCTTGTGGGTATCGCCCAGGCATTTGCGGTTCTGCCGGGCGTCTCCAGGTCCGGCATGACAATGGCCACCCTGCTGGGCAGAAGGTTCAGGGAGGTGGAAGCGCTCACGTTCTCTTTCTTGCTCTCGGTTCCGGTTTCCATGGCATCGTTCGCTTACATAGTGGTATTCGGAGACATGGGCGAAATCCCGTTGTTTTTCCTGGGCATAGCCGCAGTTTCATCATTCGTGTTCGGATACCTGTCCATGGGTGTGTTGGTAAAAATGGCCAGTGACCTGAAATTCTCCAAATTCTGCATATTACTGGGCGGGATAACCATCGCATTTGCATGCTGTCTTCTGATAATTTAAACCTGGAAAATTTCGCCCTTGGCCTTGCTCACTTTTCCCATCTTCTTGCTGAAAAGGAACATGAGATTGTCCTTGCCGTCCTTCCAGGTGTTGAGCTTGACCTCTCCCACCCGGGGGGTGTAGCGGATCGGTATCTCCCTGTACCGACATTTTCTGTAAGCCTCAATTTTAATTTCCTCGGAGAGCGCCATCCTGTCGCTGACCAGGTTGAACTTTGCCAGCACCGAGCGCCTGAACACCCACATGCCGGTCTGGGAATCTGCCGATTTCATTGAGAATATCACGTTCATGGCGACCTTCAGGCCCCAGTTTCCCATTCGGTGCTTTCCGTTCATGACACCCTTCTCCAGTTTTGTGAGTCTGTCCCCGGAGATGAAATCCACCTCCTCGGTTTCGAGGATATGGACGAATTTCGGGATGTCCCCGGCCGGATACGTACAATCCGCATCCAGAGTTGCAATGTACTTTCCCTTCGCCTGGGAGAAACCGGTCTTGTAAGCGCGGCCGTACCCCCTCCTCGGTTCTGGAATTACCCGAGCGCCTTTCGAGGCGGCAATCTCCCTGGTGCGGTCCTTTGAATCCGTGTCAACAACCAGAACTTCATATTCCATGCCTTTCAGGGCCGAATTGATCTGGTCCATGACCTCGCCTATCGCCTCTTCCTCGTTCATGGTGGGTATAATTACCGAAACCAGGGGTGCTGTCATCGGCTTGCGGATTGCCATATCCATTAAAAAGGTTGCTATTCTCCGGAATATCAATCAAAATGGCTTTTAGAACACGAACACGGCGGCGGAAATCACTGTTGTCCAGAGGCCGTTCTTGTCGCATATTGCCGATTGTGTGATATGCCTGGTCTTGACAACGTGGCCGCCCATCTTGAAGATATCCTTTTTCGCGTCGTATCCAACTTCAACATTGAACTCGATGCCCAGTGTGGATGCCAGCATTTTGGCGGCCAAATCTTCAGCGTACTCCCCGCAGACCTTTTCAGTTTGACCGAATGAGTGATGCTCGCTCAGGTAGCCGTAATGGTCGGAGTTCGCCGGATTCGCCATGCCGATCGATGCGGCCATCAGACGGTTGGGTTCGTTGGATTCCAGCTGCGCTATGACCACGAAAACAATCTGGCCCGGTTCCAACATCTCAAGTCCCTTTTCCCGTGTTATGATATTACATCTGGGCGGGAGAATGGACGATACCCGAACCAGGTTGAATTTCTCTATGCCAGCAGACCTGAGGGCGTCCTCAAAGCTGCTGAGTTTTTCCTTGTGCTTGCCTACCCCCTTCGTGAAGAAAACGTTCTTCGGAAGGAATACATTGTCAGGTGACATGTGCCGGCTAATCAGGTTTTGGTATTAATCTCTTCTTATGGGGTAAGAGTTCAGTATTCTGAAGTTTGCTCGTTAAATTGTAGTTTTTAGTGAACAGTGAATAGTGATAAGTGAAAAATGAAAAACGTAGTATTTTTGTCCTTGAGAGCCAATTCTTTCACCATTTACCTCCCAACGTCACTTTTCACTATTCACTTTACACTTTTCACTAATCACTTCGGCCAGTCAATAAGTCCGTAAATCTACAATCTAAAATCTACAATCTACAATCTAAAATCGTTATTGCTTCATTTCACTGAATACTTACCTTATGGGGTAGCATGAAATTGACGAAAATAAACAGCGCGGGGAGGGGGATTCGAACCCCCGGGTTCAGAAGAACACAGGATTAGCAATCCTGCGCCTTACCAGGCTGGGCCATCCCCGCTTGTATTGTTTTGCGAATGAACTGAATCTGATTTACTTGATTTCTTACTGGCAATGCGTTACACGGCTATTTGTTGTCCCAAAGGAAAGCGCGATTCCAGGTTGTGCCATACCACAACAAAAGCCTGATTACATTCTGCTATTAAAGTTTGTTGCGACCACAGACTGAGGAAATGAGTGCTCCCCAACGCTAAAGCGTGGGGTATCCTTTCAGTTTTCACCCTGAATTTCGTAATTTCATAGAGAAAAGAACTCATTCAGATTTATTCCAGATTGCTGAAATTTCAGAATAGATGGGGAGCACTTTTATTGAACAAGTCCTCGCGGAAGAGCAGCTTGAAAGCGCCCGTATCCGCAGACTTAAAAGTCGCGGTATGTGGGCGAGGACATGTTCAATCATCCGATTGTTATGGCCCGCACAATCCTCCGGTCATTCTCGAAGGTGAGTAATTTAACGGCGTCATCCACTGGTGTCCACGAGTGCTCCGCAAAATTCGGCTCCAGCTTCATTTCCGGTTCCTTGCCGTTGTTGAGCTTCATCAGGAAATAATGAACCGTTTTCTTGTAATTGATATTTTCCGGCCGCCAGAAGAAAATGTATCTCACCAGGCCGATTTCCCTGATTATTTTCAGCTCGCTCAGGCCGGTCTCCTCCTGAACTTCCCTGAGGGCTGTCTGCCTGAGATTTTCGCCGGGTTCCATGCGGCCCTTGGGCAGCACCCAGGTACCTTCGGTCTTTCTGCGGAGAACCAGTACTCTGCCTTCGCTGTCGAGTATGACGCCGCCCGATGAAGTGACCGGGTGCGTGGGCTTTCCCGGGTCGGCCCTTCCGGTGAGCGATGGCTCTTTCACTGTATTACCTCCGCGCTGCTTGTGCCGTTGGCCTTCTCGGTTACCTGTATCACGTTACCCATCAATTCTTTCACGTCTTCAACATGGGTGATGAGGAATATCTGTTTAAATCTGTTGCTCAGGCCGTTGAGGGTGGAAAGTAATGTCCTTTTTCGATTGGAATCCTGGCTGCCGAATATCTCGTCCAGGACTATGAGGTCGAAGCTGCTTGTGCCGTGCCTGGTGGCGATAATTTCCGAAATCGCCAGCCTGAGGCAGAGGTTTGCCAGATCCTTTTCCCCGCCCGAGAAACGCTCCAGCTTGTGCGGTTCCCCGGCGTCCCGAATGGATATCTCGTAATCATCGTCCAGGATTATCTCGCTGTACTTGCCGTCCGTGAGCATGCCCAGAAGTTCGCTGGATATGGACATCAATGCCGGTCTAATCCTGGAAATGAGGTGGGTTCTGAAATCTATCATGAGCTTCTCCAACACGGTTAACGAATCGGCATGTTCCCGCTGCCCGGCCTGCTTCTTCTCTATCTTTCTCAGGCGCTCCAGGTTTGCAACGAGGGATTTAGCTTGCTCATCCTTTCTGGCCATATCGGTATTTTGCCGCATGAGTTCCCTGTCCATCTGCCGGATGTCATTGCTCAGGCTTTCCAGGGCCTTTCTGGATGTTTCGTACGCCCCTTCGTCGAAAGCCAGTTCGGCCAGCTTTTCCTGGAACTCGTTGATGTCCTTCATGGATTTGGAAATCTTGATTTCGACCTCTTCCAGTTTCTTCCTGAGCCTTTCGGCCTGTCGGACCTCGTATTTTAACTTCTCGAACTTTGAAATTCTTTCCCTGATGTTCTCCTCGCGCTTGTCCAGGGCGCCGGACCTCGCATTGCATTCCCCGAGTTTTGCTTCCAGCCCGGTGTGCTTCTCATCCAGCTTGATGATTTTTCCCCTTCGCTCCTCTATCTGTTTGCCGAAGTTCTCCAGAAGCATCTCATAAGTTTCTCCGAGCCTCCGTTTGCAGGTGGGACAATCGCTCTCAGGGCCCATGCTGGTTATCTCTTTCATTTCTATTTCAGTTTCTCTTATCTCTTTTGCCAGCTGTTTGATGTTGGCCTTGAGATTCGTCATGTCAGAACGAACGGAGTCCCGTTCTTCCCTGGCCGCCGTTTTCTTTTCCAGAAGTGATTCCAGATCTTTTGCCAGCTTGCCGGCTTTCGGTTCCTGGGCCTTTAGCTCATCCTCCTTCTCCTTCATCTGCTCCAAATCGTCACTCAGTTCCTTTTTCTGGCTCTCCAGTATCCTCAGGCCGTTCCTCTGGGCCTTGATTGCGGATTCCAGTGAATTCTTTTCCCTGGCCATCTTTTCCTGGTTGGCCAGGTCCTTCTTCAATTTTACCTGGACGCTCTCCATCTTTTTCAGCTGGCCCTGGAGGTCCTTGATGGTTTTGCGAAGCTCCTTCCCGGTTTTTTCAAGTGCCTCCGTTTCCGTCACCAGTTTCTCGATTGCGGAACCGCCTTCCGGGGTGGTGAGTTCCTCCCTTGCGGTGTCCAGGGTAGCTTTTGCATATCTGAGGTCCTCCCGGATGCTTTTTATTGCTTCGTCCACGCTCTCGATGTCCAGCAACCGGAGGACAATCTTCTTTCTTTCCCCCTTCGGCTGGGAAGTGAGAGCGTTAAGTTCCATCTGCCTGGCAAACACCGAAATGAAGAATGACTTGTGGTCCATTCCGAATAATTTTATCAGGGCTTCCGAGACGTCTTCCGTGCCCCTGGCCATGAGCGTATCGCCCGCGTACATCTCCGCATTCATTGTCAGGTTCTTGCCCTTCATTGTCCTTTCGATGATGTAGCCAGTATCCTCAAAATCGAATTCTATGCGCACGCTGCACGGGTCAGTGTGAGCGGCACCCTGGCGCTTGATGCTTTCCTTGCCGGTGCGGACGATTTCTGTCTGATTCCCGAAGAGCGCCCAGGCGAATGCTTCCAGAAGAGTGGATTTGCCGGACCCGTTGGGCCCCACTATAGAAATCATGCCGTCGGGTAATTCAAGGTCAACTGATTCGTAACGCCTGTAATTCCTCAGCTGGATGGAACGGAGCCTCATTTCTCCCCTCCTGCCTGCAGATATTCCAGGCCCAGCACTTCAATTTTCTTCGGGTCGGCTCCTTCTACTGCGATTTTGTGAATGTAAGAGATAAATTCCTTCTCCATGGACTCGAATGCCGCATCAACACTGGCAATTTTTTGTCCGGCCTCGATTGTTCCGCCCCTCAACTCGTAATGAAGCGCGTCGGAAGCCATTTTCCTAATCGCCCCATTATCCAGCAATCCCATCTGCCCCCTGTCCGCCCCGGAAAGACGCTGCCTGACGATGGCGCCATCGATGTTTGCAGATTCCAGGCTGTCCCTCACAGCAGCGAAAATATCGTTAGCCTTCAAATCGGTGCAGTCTATCGTTCGGAAATCAAGCATCGGCCTGGTGTCCAGTTCCCTGAATTTCCACTTGCCGGTGTCAAGGTCCAATTTCACGAACCCCTTGGGCTGGCCTGCCTCTCCGAAGCCGAGCCGCTCGGTGGAACCGGAATAGACGGCGCTGGACGTCGGCCGACAATGCTCGTGATAATGGCCCAGGGCAACGTAATCGAATCCCTTCTCCAGCTGATTTCCCGCGGCGACCAGCTCGTTGAACTCGCTCATCTTGAACACGCCCAGGCCGGCAACGCCGGAATGCAGCATGGCGATGTTGTGAGTGAACCCGCTATCCGGCTTCATGGCATTGAGCTCCGAATCGAAGAGTTCCTTGTCCGCCGAGTGCGGCAAGGCATGAACCTTCAGGTCTCCGAATTTGAAATTGTGACATCGACCGTCATAGGCCAGATACAATTTTTCGATATGTTCGAAAATCTTGAAGATGCTGCCGGTCTCCCTCAGTCTGGGAGTGGAATGGTTGCCCGATATCACTACAATCGGAATTCCGGCGCCGGAGAGTTTCAGCAGCTGGCCCATGACGAATGATATGGCCCTGTTGGACGGCCGCACTGTGTCGAACAGATCCCCGGAATGCAGCACAAGGTCGGGCGATTCCTTCAGACAGATATTCACGAACTGACTGAATGCCGAAAATACGTCCATTTCCCGCTGGTTATAGCCGTCGCTGTCCAGTTTGCTGTAGGCCGAATAGCCTATGTGGGTATCTGCGACGTGAAATATTTTCATGCCGATTCCTAGAAGAATCCGCTGTCCACGGTTTTCTTCTTCTTTCCTACTTTCCTGCCTATCTCGTTAAGGTACGTCTCGTAAAGGTCAACCTTCAGGGGCAGCGCGAACGGGGTGTTCGGTCCGGTGACGAGACCTTCGCCGGTCATGAGCGTCTGAATCTCGTAATCCAGCTTTGAGATGTCCTGCCTGGCGGAACTGGCCAATCTCTCCCTGTCTTGCCGGTCTGCAAGCCCCAGGATGACCAGGGTGTTGAACTGGGATATGACCTCATTGTCTATCAATTTTGGTTGCTGGCTGATTGCGCAAAGTCCTGTTTTGAATTTTCTGCCCTCCCTGGCTATCTGCGGGAATATGCCACCCTTCGAGCGGCCGAATACTCTCTGTGCCTCCTCCAGTGCGATTAGGCATGGCGGTATCGTCCTGAATTCGGATTTGTTCCGGAATATGCGCGAGTTTTCCTGAAACACACCTCTGGCCAGCACGCTGCTTATGAGAAGTTCCTCTCGTTCGGATGCGCCTGCCAAATCCACGAGGACGACTTTGCCCTGGTGAAGCCTGTTGACGATGGTTTTGGTGATGGATATTCTCTGGTCCCCTGTGACGAACGGCGAGCCGGAAATAACGTCCGCCCGACGTTTCACGACGCCTATGCTCCCTTCGTGGAACTGATGGTCAAATGCATCGTATATATCCTGACCTGATGTGTCCGTCAGGTATTCCAGCCAGCCCTCTCTGTGCCTGGAAAATACCGCATTGAGAAGTTCCACCTGGGGGTCGCTGAACTGCCAGAGATTCTGGAGGTCCTGAACTTTGATCTCGCCGGTTGAGATGCGTATGTCCGTAGCGTTGGCATCCACTTCCCGGGTGACGAATATGTCCAGATTTGTATCTGCCTTGGGGTGGTGGACCAGGCCCCTGAGTCCCTCCTTTCCGCCGTCGATGTATTCCCCGTGGGGGTCCAGGATGAGCAATCCGACTCTTCCGGATTCCATTATCGCGCCGGCCATGCGTTTCATGAGATTGCTCTTGCCCATTCCGGTGGTGGCGAAAACGCCCACATGCTGGCATACGGATTCGGAATCAAGGCCCACCGGTACTTCGGCAATCACAACCTCGCCGCTGCGCAGTTTGCCGAGTTTCATGTCCCCCAGATACCGCTCCAGAAACCTGTAATCGTCGGCATTGGCCCTCCTGACCCTGGAGAAATGGGACGGTATTGTCTTGGGGCTGCGGAATTCCGCGTCGTCGCCATTTCCGATGAGGTAGCCCAGGGGTGCGCAGACCACCTGGTTGTACAGCCTGCGGTCCGCATCGTAAACATGATATTCCTGGTCCCTGGCATCGCCGTCCATGAAAGCACCGGCAGTTTTGGGTGCCCATCCAGACTCGCCGGCCTCGTTGCCATGCATTACGTTGATGACCCTGAGAATGAACCTTCTTTTGGAGTCCTGGCACTCGCCCACCAGCATCTCCCCCAGGAATACATCCTGGTCCCTGTATGCCCTGAACACTATCTCCGTAACGTCCCGGCCGGTTATCCTTCCGAGGTTCACATCCATACCCACTTCATCTTCCTTCATCAAATCACCTGTTCATATCCAGCACGTCATGGAAATTCTGGAACGTTAATTGCCATTCTGCCGGGTCCATGCCGCTGCCCAATGCCTCGTCTCTCAGTTTGCTCCTCAGCCCCTCTACCTCCGACCTGGAGAACGCGACGTCGTTGTGCGCCCTGGCAAGCGGGTACGGATAACCGGCATAAGTGGGGTCATTGGCATGATAGGCAATGCGGGCCATTGCATCAGTAGGTTCGATGCCCGGCGGCAGGGCCAGGTCCACCCTGAAAGCATATCCCGACCGCGGATGGAACCTTGCCACATACACCTCACCGTACAATTTCTCGCTGTAGCCTGGCGCATCAACGCGGTAAAACCACATGGAATTCGGGAATTGCGCATCACCGGCCATCTGCACCGCCGGAATCAGCGGCCTGGAAAGGTGTGTCAGCATGCTCTTCTTGCTTATGCCGCAGAGTATTATTCTCTTTTTTCGGGCAGAATCTACAATCCGGGCCAGCATGTCCCCGATGCCCTTTATCCCGGCCCAGAGCGCGCCGTCGAAGGCCAGAACGGTCCCCGAAGGGATATCATCCCTGAGTATGTCCTCCAGGTGCTTCCATTCCAGCAGCGTCCGAATCCTGCCCAGCGCTTCATCGAGTCCCCTGGGAACATCCGGCGGTTCGCCGCCGACCGTCTTGCCGAAGAATATGGAATAGGCGCTGGCCAGTTCAGACGCCGAAAGATGGAGAAGATGCATCTCCTGCTCGGTCCCGGGGACGTATTGCCTGTCAGCGTAAAGTGCGCTGCCTACACGGACCGCCGCAACGACGAACGAGCCAGCGTCGAGAACCGAGGCGCTTCCCCCGTCCACAGCCATCATGGAACATCCGCCTGCCCTGTCGAACGTGTTGAACCCATCTCTGGTTATGCCCTGCTCGACGTCTATCACGCCGAAATCAGAATGGGCGGCGGACTGACGCGGGTCGTGCATGTCTGAGACAATCTGACTTATGACATGTTTGAACTCCGCATCGCTGGGCATAATGGGCATGTGGGGGAAATCGGTCATGCAATACTTAAGTGTTAAGGGGGGGGTCGGTGTAAGTATTCTGTGTAATGGGGGGATTGACGATTTTCGATTTGGGGATTGTAGATGTATGGCGATTGTAGATTGACGATTGTAGATTTTAGATGTATAACGATTTTCGATTTAGGGATTGTAGATTTTAGATATACGACGAATTGACGACGTTGCATATTATCAACAAAAATCTAAAATCTAAGATCTAAAATCTAAAATACGGTTGGGCATTCTGCTAGCAAAAATCTAAAATCTAAAATCTAAAATCTAAAATTTCAAAAAGTAGCAAACTATAATATGTTGCTATCCATTCATTTCCGTGATGAAGCTTCCTGAGTCCATAGAAAATCTCAGCCAGATAAAACACGCCAAGGTAATCGGAATACTGCTCACCATTGTTCTGAACATCGTACTTCTGTTAATCGCCGTCAACATCAATCCCGAAGCTGGCTATTACATGATGATGATCGGCCTTGTGATAATAACATTCTCCATACCGTACATATTCGGCTGGAGGGACGGGAAGATGCTGGCCGTTATAGGTGTCGGGATGTTCCTACTCATCGGGGCCATCAACGGGCCGCTTGTGGTGAACAGTGCCTACACCACCCCCCAGTCGGATCCGGTCTCCTCCACCGTTCATGTGGACTGGCACACCCGGGCTTACGAGGAACTGGATGATGGCAATTACACCACACCGGATGCATGGTACCGGCTCGAACAGGGTACACTGGACAACTATGAGGGAAGTGCCGGGCAGGTGTATAATTTCCATGTGATTTATTATTCCAATGACACGGCGATCCCAAAAATCTCGTTTGGCTATGCCAGGGGGATATGGGGTGTCCAGGATTCTCCTGTAATGGTGGAATCAGACCCTACCGACATCAATTATATTGATGGAAAAGAATATTATTATACCATGACCGTTGCCGAGGCCGGGATTTACTCCCATTGGTTCGCAGCGGTTTTCGGTACCGGTAACGAGGTAAACAGCCTCAACACCACAGTTGCCCTGGGCCCCCTCGTCGGCTCCCAGACCGATAACTGGGGCACATACATTCCCATCGGTGCTGCATCCATGTTCTGCAATATCGGGCTGCTTTTTCTGATAATCGTTCTTCTCTACTGGTGGCTGGGAACCGCAAAGGCGAAGCGCAGGACCTGGGACGATGCCCTCCGTGAGAAGGAGGCGGAAGCCGATGACAAGACAATGGACGATGCCCTGGATTCCAAGCCATTCACATGCGACCAGTGCGGCGCCCCCGTCGGCGTTGACGATAATTTCTGCCCCAAGTGCGGCGAGAGGTTCGATGAAGATGAAGAGAACACCGCCACTGAAAAGAGCCCTGGCCATGGAAAAACGCCGGTGGAAAAAGAGGATTCCTGATGTCCCGGAAGCTGTTCAGGGCCTATTATGTCTGGCCGGATTTTCCATCCATATCATTGTCGGGTGAGTCATGTTCTCTTAACTGCCTTCACTGCGGCCGCACATACCTGGGTGACATGGAACCGGCAACATCGCCCGAACGTTTGGTCTCGCTATGCGAAGAACTCAAGAAAAAGGGTGCGAAGGGCGTTCTCCTGAGCGGCGGCTGCGACAGCAAGGGCCGGATGCTGAACCTGGAGAAACTCCTCCCGGCAATCCGCGCGGTCCATGACATGGGCCTGATAATCAAGTTGCATACCGGCTTTGCCGAGAAGGCGCTGGCAAAGGAAATCGTCGGCGCTGGCGTTGACATCGCCTCCATGGAGATGGTGGGCGATGCCGGAACCGTCAAACACATTTTCGGTCTGGACGCAACCCCGGAGGATTACCTGGCCACATTCAAAAACCTTCAGGATGCCGGTGTTCCCCATATCTGCCCCCATGTGTGCGTCGGTCTCCGCGGGGGAAAGCTGGTCGGAGAATTCCACGCCCTGGACCTGCTGGCCGAATCCATAAACATCAGCACGCTGGCGATCATCGTCATGAGGCCGACAAAAGGCACGGCGCTGGCGCACATTCCCCCGCCGACCGGAGCAGATGTTGAATCTGTCGTCGCCCATGCCAGGAAGTTATTCCCCGATGCCAAGATAATCCTTGGGGCGCTGAGGCCCAGGGGTTCCGAGGAGAAGGGCGGGAAGGTCGAGAGATTAGCCATAGAATTGGGTGCCCTCCGGGGCGGCATTGACGGCGCCGAAGTGCCTTCCAGAGAAATGCTGGATGCCGCAATGTCTATGGGCATGGCGATTAATAAAATTCAGGCATACGGGGTTCTCCCGGTGGATTTTGAAAAGCGGGTCAGGACAGAAATCTAGGTTTCAAAATCCTTGCATTCTTTCCCTTCGCACTGGAACTTCTTGTGCATCATACAGTAACCGTCATCTCGGCCGTGCCTGCACTTCGCTTTTCCCGGGCCTCTGGTTGGGTCCTGGCATTTATCATCTATGCAGCCGAAACCTTTGTACTTGCCCTGGCAAATCCCTTTTTCATCAAGGTGTTTGCAAGCCGAATCACTCACTTCAATTTCCCCATGTGCTCTGAAAGGCTATTTTCGTAATCGGTTGATGTGGCACATCCTCCGGACTTGCACCCGTCAGTTCCGCCGGTGCAGAAAAAGCGCTGGTAATGCGGGCAATACACACCCATCCACTGGCTCATTGAATCCTCTTTTCTCTCTTCCTGGAAAACCTGCGTGGAGAACTGAATTTCCTGCTTTGCAGCCACAGTCGCCGTACCCGGTTCTGCCGGTGCCGAAATCTTTCCGCCCAGGAATCCGCATTTATCTTCTCCAACGCAAAATGGCTTGTCCATCTGGCTGTTGGCGCAAAGGCCGCCTCTATAGTAATACTTGCATGACATCCACATCCCATCCTTGCCCGAAGGCCATATGTATATGGGGATTTATATATATAAGGATTTCGAGGGCATGTGGTTGGCCGGTGCCGGAGCCCCGTTCTTCGGTTGGGCTGAACCCGGAATGGTGCTACAAGTCGGTTTCAATTTATGTTCAGGGCATTCTCCCTCCTCCCATCGTAGCCGTCGTTTGCATCTTTCTGCAAAACATTCTCCCATCAGCATGCCCCGCCTGTGAGGGCGGGGTTCTTGCAGCATTCTGGAATCGAGTGAGATTTTTATAAACAAATGGGGCATTTTGTAACCTTCAATTGTGAAGCCTCGCCTGTAAGGGCGGGGTGGCGACGGCACCCAGCCTAGCCGACATTTTGGAATTGGCCGCGCGCCCTATTACCATAAAACCTGAGGAAACGCGTCATGGGAGCCGCCGCAGAAGGAAATAGTGGTGCAAGAATACCACGCCGGGATATCGTCCAGGCTGCCTATCTGAGAAAGATCGACGGCCCCTAGGTGGGGAGGGGCCGGTTTTTTCTATAATGCATGATGTTTCTACCAAATGCTTAAATACCGCAATTAGATTATCCTCATTGTACATTATATCCAATGAATTGAGATTCGGTACTGTGACAAGAATTTATGTTCCAGTCACCCGATTTTAAGGGAGCGGATGATATGCCAGAATATACTCAGGAATTAAAGAAAGGTACTACCACAGTAGGTATTACTTGCAAGGACGGCGTGGTCATTGCCACCGAGCACAGGGCCACCATGGGAACGCTTATCGCGCACAAGAAGACGCAGAAACTCTTCAAGATCGATGATAACATCGGCCTTACCGTTGCCGGTCTCGTGGGGGACGCACAGACCCTTGCCAGGTACCTCAAGGCCGAGGCAGAGCTTTACAGGCTCAAGAGGGGCAGTTACATGCCCATCAGGTCAGCCGCAACAATGCTGGCCAACATTCTCAACGGCCGCTCATACTACCCTTACTGGGTCCAGCTCATTGTGGCCGGTGTTGACGAGGACGGTTATCACGTTTACTCCCTGGACGCCGCTGGCGGTTCCATACCGGATGATTACGTTACAACCGGTTCCGGTTCCCCGTACGTTTACGGCATCCTGGAGGATTATTTCAAGGAAGGTCTTTCCGTGAACGACGGAATTGACCTCGCCATAAGGGGTCTCAGCGCCGCAATGAAGCGTGACTCGGCCTCAGGAAACGGCATCAGTGTTGCAGCTATCACCAAGAAGGAATTCAAGGAATTGGATGAAGCCGAGGTCAACAAACGAATTGAAAAAATGAAGCTGGCATAGGGGCAGTTGTCGGTTTTGGGTCGTGAACCCGTGAGCATAGAACAGATACTTGAACAGGCCAGGGACGAGATAAGAAGAATCGTACCGCCAAATATTAAAATAACCGAGATTGATTTCGAGGGCGCCGTAATTATCATCTATACAGAGGATATGGAAGGCCTTGCCAATAACATTGAGATTATCAAACAGCTGGCACAGAGCCTCAGGCGCAGGGTAGCCATACGGCCGGACCCGAAACTTCTTTCCAACGCCGAACAGGCCGAGGCCGAGATCCGCAAGATTATTCCGGAGGAAGCGGAGATAACTGATATTTATTTCGAGCATGAAACCGGCGAAGTTACCATAGAAGCCATAACTCCTGGCCTGGTAATCGGCAAGCACGGGGCACTTCTCAACGAGCTCAAGAAGACAATCGGCTGGGCACCCAAGGTTACAAGGGCGCCGCCGTTGCCCTCCAAGACGGTCAGCGAGGTTCGGAGCTACCTCAGGAGCGTCCGCGAGGACAGAATCGAATTTCTCAGAAAACTGGGCCGAAGGTTGGTCCGGGAGACCCCCGAAGGGGAGAACTGGGTGCGCCTCACAACCCTGGGTGGTTACAGAGAGGTCGGAAGGAGCTGTACGCTGCTCCACACCAAGAACAGCAAGGTCATGATTGACTGCGGGGCAATGCCCTCCAGCGATAACGTGACGCCCTACCTCATGGCGCCGGAACTACTGCCCATCGAAAGCCTGGATGCCGTTGTGATAACACACGCCCATTTGGACCACTGCGGGATGCTTCCGGTCCTCTACAAATACGGCTATACCGGGCCGGTGTACTGCACCCCGCCCACCAGGGACCTCATGTCGCTCCTGCTCATCGATTCCATCAAGGTGTCTTTCGGCGAAGCAAAAAAGGGCCAGTACGAATCCAGCCATGTCAGGGAGATAGTTAAACACAGCATTCCCCTGAAGTATGGTGAGACCACCGACATAGCTCATGATGTCAGGCTGACATTCCAGAATTCCGGCCACATTCTCGGTTCAGCAGTATGCCATTTTCATATTGGCGATGGATTGTACAACATAGCCATGACCGGCGACATGAAATTCGAGAAATCCTGGCTGTTCAACGCCGCAGTCAACCGTTTCCCAAGGGTGGAGACCCTGGTGATGGAGTCCACCTATGGCGGTTACCATGATATGCAGCCCAGCAGGACGGAAGCATCTGTCCAACTGCGCCAGACACTTGTCAGAACCCTGGAATTGGGCGGCCGGGTCCTGGTGCCCGTTTTCGCAGTCGGTCGTTCCCAGGAAGTCATGCTGGTCCTGGAGGATCTCATGCGCAATGAGCAGATTCCTTCCGTGCCAGTCTATCTGGATGGTATGATTTGGGAAGCTACGGCCATCCACACCGCTTACCCGGAATATCTCAACAGTTCCCTGCGGACCCAGATATTCCAGCAGAAGGAGAACCCGTTCCTCTCGCCCATATTCAAGCGCGTGGAGAGCATGGACATGCGTCAGAGAATTGCCGATGACCCTGAACCATGTATTGTACTGGCAACTGCCGGAATGATGAACGGCGGACCGGTCCTGGAGTACCTCAAGGCATGGGCCAGGGATCCGAAATCATCCATAATATTCGTGGGATACCAGGCCGAGGGAACCATGGGCCGCAAGATACAGAAGGGCTGGAAAGAGATACAGCTAAGCAACCGCAGCGACGGAATGGTTCTGGACATGAACATGAACGTTGAAACGGTGGACGGCTTCTCCGGTCACAGCGACAGGCGCCAGCTCATGAGATATGTTGAGGGCATGGAACCGAAACCGGAGCGCATAATCATTGGCCACGGTGAGGATTACAAGTGTTCCGACCTGGCCAGCTCAATGTACAAGAAGTTCGGATTCGAGACCAGGGCGCCGATGAATTTGGAAACTATTAGGGTGAAATAAAATCGTGTACGCGATTTCATGTTTATTAAAAATGCTCTTGCACGGAACAATATTTTTCATTCTATCTTCTTCAGCCCCGCCGCCAGCCTGCCACTCGCCAGCTCAACATAGATGCCTTTGAAATGCGTCCACTGCTTCTTGTAATCCTCGCTGACCTGGGCAACGGGCTTCGTCGGTATTCCGACGACGATCTGGCCCGGCTCGATTACCGACTTGTTCTTGACTACCGCGCCCTCACCCACCACGGCCCAAACGCCGACTGTGGCATAATCGGAAACTATGGCGCCCATGCCGATGATGCAGAAATCCTCCAGGGTGCAGTTGTGGATTATTGCCCCGTGGCCGATGGTCACATCGCTGCCTATTTTGAGTATTTCCCCGGGTCTGGCGTGGAGGATGCAATTCTCTTCGATTGCGGTTCTGTCGCCGATAACGATTGTTCCGTAATCGCCCCTGATAACCGCTCCGTGGCCGATGTAACATCCCTCACCGATGGTCACATCGCCGATTATTGTCGCCTCCGGATAGACAAAACTTCCGGCCGCGATTCTCGGCTTCCTGCCCTCGAACTCGTAAATTGTCAAATCAATCCCTCAATAACTGTGATACTCGACCCCCACTTCGGAGTTGCAGGCCCCGGTACCTTCGTAAACACGGCCGACCTCTTTTGCCTCACCGGTCTTGTTGAGTATTGCCAGGGCCTTCTTCACATGCTTTTCGGGAAGCACTATGGCCATTCCCATTCCCATGTTGAACGTCTGGTACAGTTCCTTGTCCGAGATGTTTCCCATCTCTTCCAATATCTTGAAAACGGGCTGGGGTTCCAGAGGTTTTTCGATCCTGAATTCCCTCTTCGGGTGCAGCCTGACCAGGTTGCGAAGTCCGGAACCGGTGATATGCGCCATGCCGTGAATCTCGCAATGCCTCAAAAGGCTCAGTATCTCCTTCACGTACATCTTGGTGGGTTCCAGAAGTTCCAGGCCGATGGGTCGGTCGAGTTGGGCAAATTTCTCGTCATAGCTGATCTCGTTGACTTCCAGCACCTTGCGGGCCAGTGACAGCCCGTTGGAATGCACGCCCGAACTTTTCATGCCTATGATGGCATCCCCGACCGCAATCTTCTTCCCGGTGATGAGCTTGCTTTTCTTGACCCAGCCCATGCAGGTCCCTGCCAAATCGAACCCGTTGACCATCTGAGGGAGTATCGCAAATTCTCCGCCTACCAGCGAGACATTGGCAAGTTCCGCACCCTTTTGAAGGCCCAGGCCAATCTGACGCGCTAACTCGTTATCCGGCTTGTCTATGGCTATGTAATCGACAAATGCCAGCGGTTCCGCTCCCACGCAAACAAGGTCATTGGCGTTCATGGCAACACAGTCAATGCCGATGGTGTCCCATTTTTTCACGGCATTTGCAATCATGATCTTGGTGCCAACACCGTCTGTACAGAGACCGAGTGCATATGACCCGAACTCTATGAACCCGGCATAGCCGCCATCCATTTCCACCCTTTTTCCGACGCCCTGCCTCGAGAATCCCAGAACATTTACCAGGGATTTGATAGCATCGGATTTTTTCTCTATGTCCACGCCAGCTTCAGCGTATGTTAGTTTCATTTAGTTTCCCGGGGGTCAATGTGCAGGCCATGATAAAGATATTGCCTCCCGCCGAACGGTAAGGATTCAGCGAAACGATAACGATTTTCGATTTAGGGATTGTAGATTGTAGATTTACGACGATTGTAGATTTGGGGATTGTAGATTGTAGATTTACGACGGATTGACGGCGTGGCATATTTCCAACAAAGATCTAAAATCTAAAATCTAAAATACGGTTGAACATTCTGCTAGCATCAATCTAAAATCTAAGATCTAAAATCTAAAATTTCAGAATATTGAATTCTCTCGCCGAATAGTAAGAGGTCACATATGCGAAACCTCTTACAACGGTAAGTGGTCCGCATCCCCAAGTTCCCCTCTATTACGGCAGATAGTTCTGCCAATAAATTATGGCTTTTTGATATAACTGAAGCGGGAATTGATTACAACAGCCAGCCGGATAATCAAATCTGTTATTGCTGAATAATAATTTTTGAAGGTTGACCACTTACGCTGAACGGTTAACCTTATAATCTAAATCCCCCATGCAGCCTCCCGGTTAACATGAATTTCAAGGGAACACACATAGTGTCCGTCCGGGACTTGTGCAGGGAAGATATCGAGCATATTCTTGATTTGGCAGATGGTATGATTCCGATTGCCAGGGGTGAAAAATCCAGCAGTCTGATGAAGGGCAAGATAATGGCTACACTTTTCTTCGAACCCAGCACCAGGACCAGACTGAGCTTCGAGAGCGCCATGCTGAGGCTCGGCGGTCGTTTTCTCGGTTTTGCTGAACCCGGCGGAACCTCGGTGAAGAAGGGCGAGACCCTAGCCGATACCATTCGAATGGCTTCCGCTTACTCCGATGTCATCGTCATCAGGCACCCCCAGGAGGGTTCCGCAAGATTGGCATCCAAATTTTCTGATGTTCCTGTCATAAATGCCGGCGACGGCGCAGGCCAGCATCCGACCCAGACCCTGTTGGACCTCATGACCATTCGGAGGGAGACCGGCAAGATAGACGGCAGAAAGATTGCACTTGTGGGCGACCTGAAGTTCGGGCGGACCGTTCACTCTCTCACCTATGCCCTGGCTAAATTTGACACGGACCTTACTTTCGTGGCGCCACCATCCCTGCAGATGCCCCCCGAGGTGGTGGAACTGGCCGGACAGATGGGCGCTCGAACGCAATTAGCCAATACCCTGGAGGAAGTGGTGGAGGAAGCCGATGTGATTTATGTTACCCGCATTCAGAAGGAGCGTTTCCCGGATGAGGCCAGCTACAAGAAGGTCGCGAACGTTTTCAAGATTGACCTGGACGCCCTGGAGAATGCCAAGAAGAACGCCATAGTCATGCACCCGCTTCCCAGAGTGAAGGAGATTGACCCGGAAGTCGATGACACGAAATTCGCCGCCTACTTCAAGCAGGCATTCTACGGTGTGCCCACCAGGATGGCCCTTCTCGGGCTTGTGACGGGGGTGCTGGAATGAAGGAATTGAAGATAACGCCGATAAAGAACGGCACAGTGATAGACCACATCGAACCGGGCATGGCCCTGAAAGTCGCAAGGTTGCTGGGTGTTCCTGACCCGGATGCGCATTCAACGGTAAGCATTGCAATGTACGTGAAGAGCGGCAAGATGAAGTACAAGGACATAATCAAGATAGAGGACAGGGAACTCAAGAAGCGCGAGGTGAACATAATATCTCTCATCTCCCCAAATGCCAGCATCGCGATAATCAAGGATGAGGAAGTGATTAAGAAGAGCCGCGTCACCCTTCCGAAGGTCATCACCGGCATTGCCAGATGTTCCAACCCAAATTGCATCACCAACAAGGACGAGCCAACCGAGACTGAATTTACAGTCTTAGGCGGCAGGGAAGTAAAACTCAGGTGTATGTACTGCGACAGACTGGTTGACGATATTATTGAAAGCATAATATAGCGTTATTTTCTTAAAGGGGCAATACTTCGCCTCAGGTACAGGATGAGTGGCAGATGACGAAATCAAAGGACCTATTGAGGTACGAATTCAAGAAGCAGCTCAGAGAAATCCAGAGCATCAAGGGCCGCGCCACTGAACTCATATCGCTTTACGTGCCGCCTGAAAAGAGAGTATCGGATGTTACCGGCTACCTCCGGAACGAGTATGCCCAGTCATCCAACATCAAGTCCAGGACCACCAAGAAGAACGTCATGTGGGCCATTGATTCCATATCCGGAAAGCTGAAGACATTCAAGAACATCCCGGAGAACGGTCTCGTTTTCCTTGTGGGTCACAGGTCCGCCGGCGGTGATCAGACCGTACCGGTGTCCTTCATCATACAACCACCCGAACCCATAACGACCTTCCTGTACCGATGTGATTCGCATTTCTACCTGGAACAGCTGGAGGCCATGCTCACCGAGAGCGAGGTCTACGGTCTCATCGTCATAGACAGAAACGAAGCCACAATCGGCATCCTGAACGGACGGCGGATAGAGGTCGTGAAGAATTTCCAGTCAATGGTCATGGGCAAGCACAAGGCCGGTGGCCAGTCCGCGCAGAGATTTGAGCGGCTTATTGAAATTTCCGTTCACGAATATTTCAAGAACGTAGCAGAGATTGCCAACGATAGATTCATGGCAATTGAGGGCCTGAAGGGCGTTATAATCGGCGGCCCGGGCTCCACCAAGGTCAAGTTCATGGAGGACAATTACCTCCATCACGAACTGATGAAAAGGATAATCGGCACATTCGAGGTCGGTTACACGGACGAATACGGTCTGAAAGAGCTGATGCATAACGCAGAACCAGCTCTTGCGGACCTGAGCCTGACCAAGGAAAAGAAGCTCATCAACAGGTTCCTAGAGGAGCTGAGGAAGCCGGACGGCGGTCACACAGCCTATGGGGAAGCCCAGACCAGGGAGGCAATGATGAGGGGCGCTATTGATACGCTCTTGATATCAGAGGGTATGCAGAAGGACATAATCGAGTACACCTGCCCGAAATGCGGTAAATCCGGAAACCTGATAGTCAAATCACTGGAGCACGTGAAATGCCCGGAGTGCAATTCAGAGGTGGAAATCACCAAGCATGTTGACATGATAAATGACCTTTACGAACTTGCGGATTCCTTCGGTACCAATGTGGAAATTATTTCCATGGACTTCGAGGAAGGGGAAATGCTCATGAAGGCCTTCAACGGATTGGCTGCCATTCTAAGATACAAGCTAGGTGGGTAAGATGGTGCTTGATCCTTTGCTGGCATTCGGAGATAGGGCCGAAGAAATGATGATTGCAGCCCTCACAGCCCTGGGCACCGAAACACGGTTGCCTGTCGAATTGCCGCCTGAGGGAATGGGCGATTTTGCATTCCCGTGTTTTCCGCTGGCCAGGGAGCTGAAGAAATCCCCCGCGGAGATAGCAAAGTCAATTGCGGCATCGCTGGGTACCGATGCCATGTTCTGCAAGATAGAACCCAGCGGTCCTTATGTCAATTTTCACATCGAACCCGAGGAACTGGTGCGGGTGACTGTCGAATCCATAATGGAACTCAGGGAGAATTACGGCAATGCCGAATCTTCTGGCATAAAAATCAATCTGGAGCATACCAGCGCCAACCCCAACGGCCCGCTGCACGTGGGCAGGGCCAGGAACCCAATAATAGGCGATACGCTGGCCAGGATTCTGAGGCGATGCGGTCATGACGTGACCACAGAATTCTACGTGGACGACATGGGAAAGCAGCAGGTGACCCTTACCTGGGGCGTGGAGAACCTCGTCCAGGAAGGTGAAATCCCCGAGAAAGCCGACCATGCCCTTGTCTGGTATTACCAGGAAGCCAGCAGGAGAATGGAGCAGGACCCGAAGGTGCTGGCGGAGATAGACGCTATCATCTCGAAGTACGAGGACAGGGACCCGGAAATCGCAACCAGGGTGCAGACCAACTGCCAGAGAGTTCTTGATGGCATGACCCAGTCACTCAGGCGCCTGGACATCAACTTCGATTCTTTCGCATGGGAATCCAAGTACATCTTCGACGGCTCGGTTGAGCGCATCATTGAACAGCTCCGGGCCATGGAATGCACCTCTGAAGACAACGGCGCGCTGTATCTGGACCTGGACAATTTCGGCATTTCCGGAAAGGAGAACAAGTTCTTTCTCACACGCGGCGACGGTTCCAGCCTTTACAGCACCCGGGACATGGCCTATCACCTGGACAAGCTGGCAAATTACGACCGTGCCATCGATGTCCTGGGCGAGGACCACAAGCTGAAAGCTAAAGTCGTCGGCATCGGAGTGAACCTCCTGGGTCAGGAGAAACCGGTGGAACCCGTGTTCTATTCATTCGTATCGCTTCCGGAGGGCAAGATGTCCACCCGCCGCGGACGGGTAGTCTATCTGGACGACCTCGTAGAAGAGAGCATTGCCCTGGCCAGGGAAGAGGTCGAGAAGCGCCGGCCGGAACTGGATGACGTACTGAAGCGCGGCATTGCGGACGCCGTTGGCATCGGCGCCATACGTTACAACATCATCCGCATCCAGGCCGAGAAGCAACTCATTTTCAAGTGGGAGGAGGCCATGAACTTCGAGGGTAACAGCGCCCCATTCATCCAGTACTCCCATGCAAGGGCCAGCAGCATCCTGCGCAAGGCCACGGAGTTCGGCGATTACGATCTAAAACTACTTGCGCACCCGTCGGAGGTACAGCTGGCCAAGATGCTGGCCAGGTTCCCGTCGGTCATAAGGACATGCGGAACGGACATGGCCTGCCATCCCGTGGCGGCGTACGCTTTCGAACTGGCCGCGATGTTCAACCAGTTCTACAGGGACTGCCCGGTGCTGGTGGCCGAGGAAAAGCTGAAGAACGCCAGGCTTGCCATGGTAACGGCATCGAAACTGGTGTTGATGAACGCGCTGGACACGCTGGGGATAGTGGCGCCGGAAGAGCTATAACCCCGCAAAATCATGCATTTATCTGCTTATTATGATTTTGCGGAAATTACACACACGATGAATCTGTTTGTTGATACATTGATGATTCATGGCGAACGCTCATTATTGCATAGATTTAGTTTTCGCATTCACCGATTGTCATCAAAATGAAGGGAATTTTATGATGCTGGATTTAGCAATAAACTACCAGCCCCTAAGTTGCTAATATTTATTGCGGGGCTGGATGTTTACCTCCATAAGCCATGCATCTGATTTATCAAAGCTAATTCGCTTTGATTTCATATGTTTGTTTATTGCACGATGCATGGCGGATTCCCACGATGTTTCCGCACCATTGGCGAATGCGCCGTTTTCAAATGGTGCCAGTTGCATTCACCGCACGTCGTAAATCTACAATCTACAATCCCAAAATCTACAATTCGTAAAGTTTTCACTGAATACCTACGCTGGCCGGTAAATCCCGAGTTAAAGCCTATCCATTGCCCACCTGATTGCTGGCATTACCCTGATTTTCACACCGTCCACGGTAATCTCCTCATCCTCTTCGAGGGTCAGTATCAACCCTTCCTTCAGACCGAAATGGTTGGCGCATTCGACCAATCCACCAATCTCCCTTTCCCTGTTACCGTCGTTGAGCGCATGGCATACCTGCAGGGCGGCCGTGACCTTTTTCCCGGTCTTCACCACGAAATCGCATTCCTTCTTTCCCGAGTAGTAGTAGGCCTCCAGCCCTCTTCTCTTCAGTTCCAGAAACACGAAGTTCTCCAGCATTTTGCCCCGGTCCTCGGAGAAGCTAAATCCGACTATCTGTTTGAATGCGGCGTCTATCAGATACACCTTCTTGGGATGGCCCAGCTGTTTTCTGACCGAATAATCGAACCTGTGCAATTCGAAGAACAGGTATGAGTTGGAGAGGTAGGATATGTACTCTTTCACGGTGATGGCATTTGCCAGTCCCAGGTCTTTCTTCAGGGAGTTGTAGGTGAACTGGCACGAGACATTTGTCGCCAGTATGTTCACGAGCTCCTTGATGGACCTCTGCTTCTTTATCGAGTATCTGGAAATGATGTCCCGGTAGATTATGTTGTCATACAGCGTTTTCACGTATTCCCTGTCCCGGTTTTTCAGATACTCGGGCAATCCCCCTGTTACCAGGTATTCTCCGAAAGCCTTCAGCAGTTCCACCTTGGTCTCGGTCACGTAATACGAATCCCGGTCCCAGGTAATGTTCCTGAATTTGAGAAATTCCGTGAAGGAAAACGGATACACCTCGAAGGCTCTGTACCGCCCTGTCAGGCGGGTGCCCAGCTCACTGCTAAGCAGCGAAGCGTTGGAGCCGGTGATTATGACCTTCCTGCCCTGGTCCTGTATCCGCCTCACGAACAATTCGAATCCCGCCACATTCTGTATCTCGTCGAAGAAGAATATCTTCGGATTGTCATAGACTTCCACCAGCACCTCGTTCAGCGATTCGAAATCCTTCGCCCCGAAATCCAGAAAACGTTCGTCCTCGAAATTTACATATCCGGGGTCTTTTACCCTGGCCATTATCTGCTTCAGAAGAGTGGATTTTCCGCTTCTTCTGAGTCCGGTGAGCACGAGTATCCTGTCATCACCCATCCATCTCATTATGTCATCCAGTATCTCCCTTTCCACTGTTTTGTCTTTCACGGATAACCGCTTCTTCTGCTGGATAATCACCTGGCGTAATGTCTCTTTTTCAACCATACTAATCAATAGTTAGTACAACTATATAAATGTTATCATTGGTAGTTAGTAAAAAAATAATGGCATCTCACATAGGGGAAGGGCGGGGGACCCGCCCGATGCTGGTCGCCGAGGAAAAACTGAAGAACGCCAGGCTTGCCATGGTAACGGCCACGAAACTTGTACTGATGAACGTGCTGGACACGCTGGGGATAGTGGCGCCGGAAGAGCTATAACCCCGCAAAATCATGCATTTATCTGCTTATTATGATTTTGCGGAAATTTCTCACACGATGAATCTGTTTGTTGATACATTGATGATTCATGGCGAACGCTCATTATCGCATAGATTTAGTTTCCGCATTCACCTCTTGTTTAGAAAATGATATCAGCAATATGGCCCTGGATTTAGCATGCAATTGTTTTCGGGCCATTGGCGAATGCGCCGTTTTCAAATGGTGCCAGTTGCATTCACCGCACGTTGTAAATCTAAAATCTACAATCTACAATCTAAAATCTACAATCTTCCAATGTCATCGTCGAATACTTTACTGTAGATTGTGGGAATCGTAATTAACTATTTGAATCATAGATAGTCTTATATCTATCAACACACATTTACATTATGCCTTGCGCGGGACGTGAAATGGATGAGAGGAAATGGCAAGATATTGGCAATTGTGTGCGTCGTGATAATGTGCGCTACCGCTTTTGGTAACGTGGCAGCCGAATTGGGCGAGAATCAGGGTTCGCATGTGGATGTATTTACCGACCCGAATGGAAATCAGCATAAGGTCTGGCGGGAAAAGGTAGATGGCGTTTCCCAGGTTTTTTACGCGAATAACATTAAAGATAACAACACGGGATTAGGTCATGGAGAAAACCAGATTACAAATTCAATCAGCGACGTAAATTATCCACAGTTTTCCATTGACAGCATTTCCGGTCATGCATATGTCACATGGATTATTTACGATTTAGAAGAACAATTTTGGTACTGCGGCAGCCCAAATTTAATCACTTGGTCTGTTGAATGGTATGGGGGCATCAAGGATACTTCAAATGGAAATCCTACTCTTGATATGATTGCCCATGATTACCTACTTGATGTAACTTGGAAGCATGGTGGTTCACTTGTGATAGAGCCGGATTGCGATGGAGATTTCATAAATGATAAAAACGATTCTTTGCCATTCAAATATGACCATGTTTTCGGCATCTTCAATGCCGATGCGGTTTCTGTTGACCTTGAACTGGGAATTAGCGTGGCTGTGGACTGGAAAAACGATTCGAAGATAAAGCCTGTAATATCTCAGGTAATGCCCTCGGTGTTATTGGTTGGTTCAATAGTTCCATACGTTCAAGTAACATTGCCAGTAGGAGAGTTTACTGTAGTAATCAAATATAAATATTCTAGTTCTACATTATCTCCTTACATCAACGAGAAATATCTACGGATTTACGCATATGATGATACCTGGCGAATGATCGGGGACGTTAACGGGATAATAGGAGGAGTTGACATTGATAAGGGTTATGTTTGGGCACAAACTTCAGAGCTTTCTATACTAACTATAGCCGATGCCTCTGCTACAGACCTGGACAATGATGCGATTCCAGATATTTGGGACCCGATTACAACGAGCGGAACTGCGCAGGATTCTGGAAGAATGACCATTTATTCCGGGGATTCTCTTGTTCCACAAATCTACATATCTCCTGATGACGTTTATCATATGGCTTGGATTGATAAAAGGGATGGTTCGCCCTCGGTTTATTACAAAAGAAGCACTGATTATGGTATAACTTGGACTACCGATGAAAGGATCTCTGCATCGAGTTTGAATATACCATCTATGTCTTTCTCTGGAGATGACAAACATTTGGCAGTAGCCTACCACCGAACATATAAAACAGGGGCATACATACTATCAAGTATAGTTGTGTTAGAGAGCATTGATGCGGGTATAACATGGAACACGCTTTCGCTTCCGCAATCTGCCGGTGTAAATCCCTCAGTGTCCGTTTATCAAGATAAAATCTATGTGGTATATGAAAAAATTGTTCCTTCTGGCGGAGATGTTCCCCATGTGTATCTGGAAGGATTGAGACTAGGATGGACTGAAGACGGGACAATGACCAGCGAAACGATTGTTTACACTGAGAGCCACGCGCAGCATCTGGTGCCAAAAATTTCTATTGAGAATGATGAGATACACATAGCTTGGGCGGGTTACTTCGATAATGGCGACGATAAAATTTATTACATCCACAAAGGGATCGGAGATATTGATTGGAGCTCTGTCGAAGAAGTAACAACTTATTACGGAGAAAATGACCCTTATGCAATTGCGTTTGTCGCGAAAAACGACGACCTTTATCTTGCCTGGGCAGATAACAGGAATGGACAATACGATATTTACGGCAAGTGGATGGACAGCACTTCTGGTCTATGGTCCAACGACCTGAGATTGACCAATACCGCTTTAAATTCTATATGCCCTGACCTATATGTGAGTTTTGACGGGGTGGTTCGCGTTGTCTGGCAAGAAGGAACAGACTCTGCATCGGACATATTCTACATGAAATTTAACATAAATCCAGCTTCCTCCACAAATTTGATTGTTGGTGAGCAATCGATATCCGGTGATGTAGGTAATGATTATACAAAGACCGGACTTGCAGATAACGATTATCAAACTATTACTGAGGAGTTTGTGATGGATTATTCGAATGTTGATAGCGAGAATGTGAATATTGGAACTTTGATTAGCGGTTCTCTGGATGATTTATACGACAGTGATAATATTTATGAACGGTACAAACCGGTTTTGAATGCCGATTCAGTGCGTGAACTTTCGATTGATTGGATAATACCTGTAGATTTAAATTCCCCGGATTATACTTTAGTAATCGAGGTGAGAAGATTTTTGTATCCATTATCTGCACCCAACTTTTACAATATTGAATATTCCAACGATGATGGAGCGACCTTCATGAGTTTGGGAACTTATGATAACCGAGTTGATATTACCTATTCATTTCCATTGTTAGCATCTGGTTTTCAGGAATATATAGTTAATATTAATTTTTTAGGTGGGGGCATAGCTAATTACTTATGGGTCGATCGATTGCAAATAAGTATACCGACTACGAAAATGGAACTTGAGCATAAATGGGTAATGAATCTTGCAACACCTGAGGCAACAACCCATACGTTTTTCATGAAAGCATATCAGACATCTGACACCGAAAACGATGCATTCCAATTTTCCTATTCGTTGGACAACAGTAACTTCATAAATATGTTTGTGTTAGACAAGGTAACAGATGATGGGGCATACCTGCAATATTCCTTACCAGCAAACCTTGCGACTACGGTCTATATCCGGGTGACTGATACTATTCGCGTTTCTAACGAAGATCCAGATAGTTTATTTGTAGATCATATTTACATTGATTCCACTTATGATGTGATTGGGACTATTATCGCGTCCACGCTGATTTCGAATAATGGCGCGCTCTATTCAGGCAATCCTGTAATCACTCTCAATTCTTTAGGGGATGTATATGTTATCTGGTCTGATGATACATATGGTAACTATGAGGTGATTGCAATCACCGATGCCACCGCAACGACAATTAAAACCTCCCCAATTATCATTATACTTGCCCAAGCAGATAACAGCATATTCACGGATGAAACAGATTATATACTGTCTTCTTCAGTCAATGTCCAGGAATTCCATAGGAGTACGCTGATTTCCAAATTGGACACGTTGACTTACATGCTTTCCGCCGAGGATAATGTGGCAGCATACGGCTTAATCGAATACAACATCAAACCGTACATAGAATCCACGATTGTCGACGAAGGTACAATGAACGAGCTTTTGACCTCTATCAGCGCAATCGGAGACCCGATTACGCCGTTGGGCTCCATCCTCATACCTCCAGGCACTCCTTCCACTATTGAAGCAATATCCCTAATTAGCGGCAGTATCCAAATTACATGGGGTGCGCCGACATCCGGTGGAAGTGTTACAGGTTATAAGTTATACCGAACAACATATAATTTGAATCCAACAGGAGTAGCAGGTTGGACACTCTGGATAGATAATTATAATTCAGGAACCAGTAACCCATATAATATTGTGCACTTCCAATTTGGTGCTGCAACATTAGGGACCAGTAACACAGGTCTAACCCCCGGTGTAACCTATTACTACGCCATTGCAGCATATAATACGTATGGCGAATCTGGCCCACAAATTTATTCTGTGAATGAAGGTGTAAATTATGCAACACCAGTTGCACCCCCACCTACGCCCACCCAGGTAACCTCCGTCTCGCCATCAAGCGGTGCAACAGGCATCAGCAGAGATACTTACATTGACATATATTTCAACAAACCAATGGATCTGGCCTCAGTTACATCCCGATTCACATTAACACTTTCAGGTGCAACCATTTCATGCTTGCCAAGCCAGCCTTCCCCAAGCCATGTCAGGTTCGATCCACCGACATTAGGATATGGATTAATATATTTAGCCACGCTTGCCAGCGGTGCTGTAGCCAGCAGCGATAGTGTTGCTACTACATCCATAACTCAATGGACCTTTACAATTGTGGCTGATCCAACTTTCCCTTACGTAAGTAGTTCGTCTCCCAATGGAGATCAAATAAATATACCCAGCGCAATAATCATAACTTTCTCAGAACCTATGTATACGGTATCAGCAAGTGCCGCCTTTTCTCTTACAGGATTCTATTCAGGCATAGTGAGTGGCACAAAGGTCTGGACTGGTGGAAACACCATCTTGACATTCACGCCTTCAAGTGCTCTTACTGGAGGGAACGTGTATACCATTTCTGTTTTAAAATCTGCTCAAAGAGCAGATAAAATAAAATCAATGAATGCTGATTATACCGCGCAGTTCAGAACCCCATTGACTATCACAGCAGTTCTGACTGCAACTTCCGAGGAATTCCTTCTGTCATGGCTAGAGATTAGCAACCCTATAACTACCAATCCCTATGAAGTGTTTTATTCCTCTACTGGTTCTTCATGGGAGATTGTGAGTACTACGTCCAGCACATCTTACGTGATGGATGCTATTGCATGGGACTGCCAACCGCATACCACTCAACTTTTCAAAGTAAAGGCCTACAATACTGCTGGTTGCAATGGAGAATCTGCAGTAGTTAGTGCAGAATGCGGACGCGTCGATTATTATCTAAATGTGGGTGCAGTGGATGCTAATGTATATCATGAAAGAGACATGCCTTTTACTCTCGATGATATGCCTCGTTATGGTCTTACGCTACCACCTCAGAGCACCGGATTGCATCTGGGATGGAGTGCAATCGTCCCTGGAACTGGTTCCGAACCGGATAACTGGAGGCAGGGAATGCAAGGATATCAACAGATGTTCCTCTTTAACCTCGGTCACGGTGCCGAACTTCACATTGACTACTTGCTCACTTTCCATTATCGTGCCACTGCTAGGGTTACCTTGGAACAAAAGGTTGGGCCTGATACTTGGATTCCTATGGAAGAGATAGTAGGGAGCAATACATGGGAAACAGCTTATATTTGGATAAATCACAACGATTATTATGACCATAGTGACGCAGGTAATTGGTGGGGTACTAATATCCTGTTCAGATTCTCCAATATTAACGTAATATACATTGATTGGATTAAGGCCGAACCTCACGCGTTTTTCGCAGATGTTTTAAAAAATGATTTTGATGTTATTTCAAATCACAGTCCAGGTGTCTCTTTACATGAAGGTGATTGGATGCTTTCAGCAGATGGTGAAAGTCGATATGGGAATGCCAATAGTAAATTTTATGTCAATTTACCCTATAGTAATGATAAACTTTCTCTAATTATTACTTATAAATCCGAGGGGGGGGCTCTTTGGCAATCGAAAGTAGGACTTGATATCATTAAAATTGGTGTTCTACCAACTTCTACTGTGGATTGGCACACAACAATAATTCAAATAAGCCGTACATCATTAATTGATCAAGACTCAATAAATTCATTCATCAATGTGAATTTCATGTTCGACTGTAATATATTCATTCAATCCATATGCTTGAGAATATATCGAGAATGGTTCACATTACCTGAATGGGCCCCAGTAGATCAATTGATAATGACATTGCCAACAGGAACCGAAGAATATTTATGGCCAGTATATGTTGAGATAATAAAAGAAGCATCGGGTCACATCCAGACAATTGAATTAAACATTTGCGGTTCTGATACTGAAGATGAATTCAGAGATTATTATTATACTAGCACAAGCAACACAATACTACCAACTAATGTTATTTTTAGAGATAATAATATACAGAACATTTGGGTGAGGGATTATGGACCTGGTTTTGTTTTTAATTTTGATGGAACTAGGGGTGTGACTGACTGGCTATATCGCTCTTCAAGGTATATAGATTATGTTAGTTATGATGAATTTCTCGCAAGTCAAGGCATTGGTAATGCAATTGGGGATGAGAGTTATCCCCGTACATATTATAATCAAAATTCAGGCATATTCTCAGATTACATTAATTGTGGAAATTATCCCTTACATGGAGGAAATTGGCAGACAGATGGAAATGGTTTTGGTTATACCTCAAAGAAAACACCCGAATACACGCAGGTTGAGCTTATGCTTAGATATGGCGTGAAAGATGTCCGTGTGTTACTTCCTTTACCACAATATGATAAGACAGGACACATTGACATGTATGTTTACATAGCTTCCTCCAACACAGTAATCATTGCACGTTTCCCTGAAGAAATAACTAATAATGGAGAATTTGATACGAATTATGAAGTAACAGAAGATGCAGTTAATAAATTTATTTCATGGGGATTCACCAATGTTCTCAGAGTAGATACCCCAAATATGGGCGTGGGAGATAATGGGGATGCATTTGTTTATTCATACACGAATTCATTAGTGATGAATAACTTAGTACTAATCCCTTCTTATGTCGGAGTAGGATGGAACAATCAAGCTAAAGGTGTATTTGAAACCGCTTTCCCGGGAAAAATTGTAAAGCAAATTGACTCGTCAGCAATCATCCAAAAACTTGGTGCTGTTCATTGTATAACTTTGACTCGACCAGCGGTGCCTTGAACCATGAAACCGATTTCAAAAGCTTTAGTAGCCTTGCTATGCCTTTGCTTGGTCACAGCAACAACTTATTTGTATATCTTATCAGAGAGACCGCCGAATGATGCCGACAACACTGATGATATTGAAGAAACCTTCACTGCTATCGAGTCGTTGAATATTTCAAAAAACCACATTTACACCAATTATGGGCAATATAATTTAAGTTCCATGTATCAATCCGATGAGAATCGGTGGGTGCACACTTACATAATAAACAATGGTACTTGGGTAAGCTACCTCCATACTTACGTTTGCTCAAATGGTTCTGTTTCCTCTTACTACACACTTTCTTACCTGCTCGAGGAGGCTCAGGCACGGTACCATCCTTGGGACATCCATGGATTCAATATAGATGTGTTGAAAATCGACAGTGATGTTGCAGAAAGAATAATAAAAAACCACATAAACAATGAAACAGAGTATAATTCCAGCATAGGATTGAAATTACATTTGGAGACAAGCATTTCACAAGGAACTCCTGTATGGGTTGGTATATTAAAATCAACTCCCAACTATAGAGTCAAGATCAATGCTACATCTGGAGAAATCTTGGATAGTTATTGTGCACATATCTCGGAAACATACATCGGTCTGGATGAGATTGGCGGCACACTCACTGGAACATATTTCACTGCGTTCGAAGGCCTTGAATTATCCCGCATTTTTATGGAGACAAAATACGATGAATTCAGTTTGAGCGAAATATCCTCTGTTCGCATTTCGGTTGAAAATACACCCGGCTGCAGCAGTTTATGGGAATATACATTTGTAATTGTTGACATGGCCAACAATAAGCTGACCCATGAGGTAGTTACAATACGCGCAAATGGAACTCTGAGTTACGGCCACACAATATACGAAATGTACGATTTACATATGAATATTCTACACGGTTTTTTTGATATGGATGGTTTTGGTTTCGAACAATTGAAAGTAGATAGCGACGAGGCCCATGAAATAATAATTCGCAAGGTGGAAAATGAAACATGGTATGTTCCGTCCGAGCGTTTTTCACTGGGATTGTACGGCAGAATATCGAATTCGGATGTGCCAATCTGGGATGGTACGTTTTATTCGACCAGTGGATCATCCTATGTTAAAGTGAATGCCGAAACCGGAGAAATAATCGAATACTATTCCTCTACTTAAATGAGCGTGATTGATAGGGAGATGTGGGAACAAGGTAAACGGGCAAACAAGCAACCCTATAAATATTCGCAATCTCATTCACTCACAGAACTATCGAAAAAAAAGTTGGTGAAAGTAATGAACAAACTCATCGCAGTCTGGCTCTGCCTGATCCTGGCGTTATCGGCGTTCGTGATAACCGCCGATGTCGGCAGCAATGTCGAAGGAAAAGAGAGTGTAAAGGCTGGGGTGACCTACATTGTCAGTGCACCATTCAGGATTAACTCCAACGCCGATTTTGCGACTTCGCCGAAAGTGACTGGAGGGAACGTGTATACCATTTCCGTTTTAAAATCTGCTGAAAGAGCAGATAAAATAAAATCAATGAGTGCTGATTATACCGCGCAGTTCAGAACCCCATTGACTGTTGCAACTCCCGTCCTGACAGCTACTTCCGAGGAATTCCTTCTGTCATGGCCAGCGATTAGCAACCCTATAACTACCAATCCCTATGAAGTGTTTTATTCCTCTACTGGTTCTTCATGGGAGATTGTGAGTACTACGTCCAGCACATCTTACGTGATGGATGCTATTGCATGGGACTGCCAACCGCATACCACTCAACTTTTCAAAGTTAAGGCCTACAATACTGCTGGTTGCAATGGAGAATCTGCAGTAGTTAGTGCAGAATGCGGTCGTGTCGATTATTTCTTAGACGTAGGCACTGCTAGTGTTTGGGATGTAAATGACATGCCATTTACTCTTGATGATATGCCCCATTATGGCCTTACGTTACCTCCTGCATCCATAACAAGCCTGTCTGATGGATGGAGTGCCCCATGTGGCACAAGCTCATTTAATTGGAGGGAGGATGGCTCTAACACCTTGCAACAATTCCTATTCAATCTCGGCAACGGCCCGGAACTCCATATCGATTATCTGCTTACATTACGATATAAAGCAACTGGCACCTTCTATTTACAGCAAGAAATAGGCGATAATATGTGGAAGAATGTAGGCCAGATTAATGGAAATAGTGAGTGGGACACAGTATCATTTACCATTGACCATAACACTTATTACGACCACAACCCAATAAGTTGGTATGGTAAGAATGTCCTATTCCGTTTTTCAGCCCCAAGGGTGATACACTTGGATTGGATTAGGGCAGAGCCTATTGCGTATTACGCGGATATTTTGAATGGTGATTATAATGATATTTCAATGCATAGTCCGGGTGTTTGTTTAAATGGTGTATGGCCATTGATTTATGAGAATTCAGCTCGTTATGGTGGACAGGATTACACATTTGTAATAAATTTACCAAAATTAGATTCGGTATATGCAATTGAAATGGAATATCTACTTGATGGGGTTAATGATGTAAATTTGGCTCAAATTATAAATTCAGTCACTACGGTAAACATAGGTTTACTATATGCAGGAGGGTGGCAGAAAACATTAATACACACAGATAAAATAAATTATGTGGATTCCATATTAAATGGATTCTTTAACCAGCAGTTAAAATTAGATAGTTCAATAGGTATTAGCATCAAATCAATACAATTTTATGAGGATAATGATTTTGATTTCATGTCCGATGCATGGGAAGTAGCATATTTTGGTTCCACTTCATTTTCAGATGGTACAAGCGATTTTGACAATGATGGCCTTTCTGATTGTGGCGAATATTTATTTAGAACATATCCAAATAATATTGATACAGATGGCGATTGCATGAATGATTATTGGGAATCACTTTTCAAATCTCCAACTGTTTGGAATGATGGTAATTTGAACCTTGATGGTGATGGGTTATCTGACTTAATGGAAAGCTTATTCATAAGAGGTGTTAATGATTTTGGAACTAACCCCAATGAACCAGATTCCGATTTTGATGGTTTATCAGATTCAGAGGAATACACTTATGGCACAGATCCATGGGATGAAGAAACAGATCCCGATTTTGATGGATTATCAAATGTAGAAGAAAAAACATTGGGTTCTATTCCGGTAAATAACCTAGATATTTTCATTGAAGTAGATTATTCTCATTCGGTGCCTGTAGATATAACTCAATCCTACCTTCAACCCATTATTGAATTTTATTTAACAAAAGGCATTGATATCCATTTTGACATTAGTGAACAATCAACAAGCTGGTCTGTTGGATCCATATCCAAAGCGGAATGTAGAGAGAATGAAATACTCAATCACGATAATAAAAATACACATGTTTATCTTTTCATCGTTGACGCATCATATTATTCAAGTGGACAAGAATGGCTTGATATCGGTGGAATGTCTGATTTCAATGCCGGTTCAACTGTATTTTACCCTGCAGCGGTTCGAGGTGTGAACATTATCGATCATCTTTCGTCAGTAGAAGATCTTTTATTATCTTTTATAATGCACGAACTGTCTCATTCAATAGGATGTCTTCTTTGGAGTTTCGCGACCAATACTGAAATATATGAATGCCAACCGAGTACCCCCCCAGATTCAAGTTGTGTAATGCAAATGTCAGAAGATTGGGATGGTTTAGGTTTTTCAATATGCGATAGACACTGGGAATCATTTGTGGGTCATCAATGGCCCACCACAATTAATCCTGATATGTACCCCCCTTCATTGACAACAAAATTCAGTGTAAGAGGGGAAGGATTTGATGCACAACCTTGGTGGGATCCAAGCTCGCCCTAATCTTAGGTGATTAATTGAAAAATATTATTTCGAAACAAAAAAAATATACAGTTCTATTAATTTGTATCATGTTAATTATGGTAAGTGCTCTAATAATTCAACAATACAAAGAAAATCCTTTATGTTCATATGTTTCATTCAATAAATATGCTGGTCGGGGTGAAATACTATTTATTTCAGATGACTCATCTGTTTATTACATCTATTTTGGCTATAACTCTAGCCAGATGTTTGATGAAATTTCATTAGTTGATGTAGCCTCTGAAAATTATACCAATAACTTAACTAAAGAAAAAATACGAGATATATTTGATAATATTGAAATTAATACTCTAATTGGTAATATTAATCGTGGATTCAGTGTATATATTAGCAGCAAATCAAAACTCAATCTCTCTGAAGAAAGTCAGTTAAAAAACATAATTAAAAACACTTCCTTTTTTACATTTGAGGAATCATATTCTGATACATCCACTCTTGATTTATCCCATATATATATAACTTTGTGGAATAATAATGGAAAAAAGACCGTTTCAGATTATAATGAAGCGGCTCCAGAGGATTTTTATTTACTCTTCAATGAATTAATAAATATTAAAAAAGCTAGATGGAATTATAGTTAATTTATATGTGACCTATTCATTGGACTGAACCACTCACAATGAATTAAAAGAAGGACAGCAACTAATACAAGGAAAATGAAATGGGTAAAACTATACCGCGCGTCTTAAATATTTGCGCACCATAGGGGTTGGTGAGGTATATGCTTGGCAAAACGTTTAACAATCGCAGAATCATCGCAAATTGTATTGGCACTGTACGACGAAATTCGTCGCTCTGA